>Ga0099364_10000384_pt1 | contig 73947 bp, 71 predicted proteins | sample TergutTh196P3_FD_73070 | JGI IMG/M metagenome (GOLD analysis project Ga0099364, IMG submission 73070) | Microcerotermes parvus P3 segment gut microbial communities from Pointe-Noire, Republic of the Congo - Th196 P3 | ecosystem: Host-associated > Arthropoda: Insects > Digestive system > Gut ...
AAGAGAAAACAGAAGCGCAACCGACATAGCAGTATTATGTCCTAATAAAATTTTTATAAAATAATTAGAAAAAGGAGTGGAGCCCCCTGCTCTACCCCGGTCGCGCCTTGTGTTCAAGGATTCAAATTTACTTCTCCAGCATCTTCTCCACAGCCGCAAGCTTGATGCAGACACAAAGCAGCTTCGCGGCTTTTTGAAGCTCATTTACATCCGGAAAGCTCGGAGCAATGCGGATTGTCTTATCCTCGGGGTCGTTGCCGTAAGGGTACGTGGCGCCCGCAGGGGTCATAACGAGCCCCGCATCCCTGCACAGCGCGACCACGCGTTTCGCGGAGCCGGGCATGGCGTCAAGGGAGATAAAGTACCCGCCGAGCGGCTTTTCCCACGTTGCAATCCCGTGTTCCGCAAGCTCGCTTTGCAGCGTGTTTAAAACCATTTCGAATTTCGGGCGCATGGCTGCCGCTTGTTTTTTCATATGCGCGGCAATGCCGTCCATGTCTTTAAAATAGCGCGCGTGGCGAAGCTGGTTGATTTTATCGTAGCCGATTGTCTGCATGGACATGTTCTTTTTGATGAAATCCAGGTTTGCCTTTGCCGCGCCGACAGCGGCAATGCCGCCGCCCGGGAACGTAATCTTCGATGTTGACGAGAAAATAAACGCGTTGTTTTCGTTTCCGCGTTTTTTGAATTCCGGCAGGATTGGTATCAACTCGTCTTTTTTGTCGTCGTATAAATCATGGACGGCATACGCGTTGTCAAAGAAAAAGCGGAAATCGCCGACTGCGGGCTTCATGGCGGCAAGCCTCTTAATCACGGCGTCCGAATATGTAACGCCCTGCGGGTTTGAGTATTTCGGCACGCACCACATGCCCTTGACAATCGGATTCTTTATCAAATCTTCGACAACATTCAAATCGGGGCCTTCGCTTGTCATTGGAACGGAGACCATCTTGATACCCAAATGCTCCGTTACCGCAAAATGCCTGTCATACCCCGGAACGGGACATAAAAACGCGGCGCCCTCCTGCTTTATCCAAGGTTTTTCACCGCCGGGCAACGGAAATAAAAGGCAGAACGCAATCACGTCGTGCATCAGGTTCAGGCTGGAGTTGCCGCCGACGAAGACCTCATCCTCGTCTACCATTAAAAGCCTCGCCATCAGGCGCTTCGCCTCGGGGATACCGTCAACCGGCGCGTAGTTGCCGCATTCAATACCGTTTTCAGAAACGATGGAAGCCTTTGAATCCACAGCATCGAGCAGTCCGCGTGAAAGGTCAAGCTGGTTCGTGTTCGGCTTGCCGCGCGACATATCGAGCTTTAAGCCGCTCGATTTTATCTCCTCATATTCTTTTATAAGAGCGGCTTTCAGCTCGTTTAGCTCATCCTTGCCCATGTCTGAATATTTTTTCAAATGATAGCCTCCTTTAGACCTGTTCGGTAATCTGGCTTACTCCTGTTTAATGGCTTCAAGCGCGGAAATTTTAACGGCGCGGTTGGCGGGGTAAAACCCTGCCACAAGGCCGATTCCCGTCGCAAAAGCCAGCCCCAAAAGCACAAGCCACGGCGGGATTGCCGAAACGCTGCCGGCGCCGCCGAACATGCCGAACATCCCGCCCATGCCGCCGCCGGAAATCCTGTCGCCCACGGCGTTTAGCGCAAACGACACCAGATAGCTGAACCCGATGCCGAAAACGCCGCCGAAAAACCCGATAAGCCCCGCTTCAATCAAAAAGATTGCCCGGATGTTGCCGACAACGCAGCCAAGCACCTTCATGACGCCGATTTCGCGCGTCCGCTCGTACACCGACATAATCATGGTGTTTGTGATGGAGATTGCCGAGACGAAAAGCGTGATGCCGCCGATGCCGCCCAAAATAATCTGCATGGTCATCATACTTTGCTGCATCTGCTGCCGCTGGCTTTCCATGCTCCAGGTGCCGAAGCCCATCTGCTGTATCTCCTGCTCAATATCCGGCACGGACGCCATGTCCACAGATTTTACCTTTACCTGATTGTAGCTTTCCTTTTGACCTCTCGGCGTTCTGATGTTGTTTTCCCTGTTGTATTCCGCCTGCAGCCTTTTCATCTCGTCAAGGGTGATAAACACGCCCTCTATCGTCTCCCATTTATTCCGCTCGCCTTCCAGTATGCCGATGGCCTCCAGCTCGTATTCCAAGGCCCTTGTCGTGGTGTCGTCGGGGTTCGCCGGACGCAGCGTAAGCCTCATATCGCTTTTCAGCGGGTTGAAAAAAGGCTCCTGTATGTTGCCGTTTTCATCCGGCCATTCTGAACGCCAGTTGTCGAACCGCCTGCGGGTATCCATAAACCGGTACGCCGCGGAGCCGCCGAACACAGCCTGAAGGGTTCTCGGCTTGCCTGCCGGTAAAAACTCGCCTTCGGCGATTCTGTACCCGAGCGGCTCCATCGCTTCGGGGTATATTCCGTAAATATTCGGGTAAGTCCAGACGTAGCGGAAGCCCCTGCCGCCCGCGATTGAAAATTCGGAGCCAAGCTGTAAACTTACAAAAGGCGTCGCGACCTCGACATTCGGTATCCGCTGGATATTCGACACGGCGACGTCGTCAAGCGGCGTGTCGTTTTGCCCTGTCCCGCCGCCCCAAACCTCGATGATGGTGAGGTCTCCCCACATTTTAAGCTGCTCGTCGAGCTGGTTGCTCATGCCGATGACAAGCGAAATCATCATCACGATTGCCGTCGTTCCGATGACAACGCCTATAATCGTCAGGGACGTTAAGAATTTCCGCCTGATAAGGTTGCGAAGGCACATGGAAAGCAAATCAGAAATCTTCATCCATATCCTCGCTTCCCTTTGCCTTCATGCGCTTGATGAAGTAAAGCGCGATGGGTCCCGCGACCATCAGCCCGCCCGCACCGGCAACCGCCATCCCGACCGGCCCCGGGGTGTTCCCCGCGGGCTGCCCGATATCGGGGGGAAGCACCGGCTCCGGTATAAACGGCTCCATGACCATGATGGAAAACGGAACGGTAAGCTCCTTTTGGTTCATGTTTTCGTCCTCGTATTGTATTACCGCGTAGCCGTCGTATTGCCCCGGGGTGAATATTGCGATGTTGATGTCAAGGTTCCCGGCTTTTCCCGCCTCAAGGTTGCCGAAATGGACGTTCGGCGCCGAAAATTCAACGCCCGGCGGCATGGTGACGGAGCCTGTGATGTTATACGTCGGCGACTTCCCCTTGTTTGTGATGGGCACGCTGATATAACCTTCTTCACCGGGCTGGAGCGTATTGGTGTAATCCGTTATCTCGTCCGCCGAAAAGCGGTCAAGCTGTACGACGGGAATGGCAATCTTCACACTTGATTCGCCGGATGCGTACTCCTGCTTGCTTAAATACTGGTACGCGAATTTCACCGTGACGCTGTATTCCGTCTGTGTTCCCGCCGCGTTTCCGGCGGGGTTTGCCCGAAGGGCGATTGAAAACGGTATGGATTCGACCGGTGCGATGGAGCTGAAAAAGTTGGTGTTTGACGCCGCCGCGATGGAAAATCCGGAACCCGGCTCAATGGTCATGACCACGTTTTCAACGCCTACCGCGCGGCTTGTATTCTTAAAGGAAATATCCAGGTCAAACTCGTCGCCCGCGGTGATTGCCTCGTCGCCGAAGCCGTATGACTCCACGATTACATTCGGCTTTAAGGGGGCGATTTCATCGTCCTCCTCGCTTTTCGTCACCTGAAACAGGATTGCCGTGCCCTCGCCCTTTACGCTGTCGTCGTAATCCTGTAAATCGTACTGCACGCGAAAGCCGAACGAGGTTGCGACGCCGTCGCTTTGGATATTGTCAAACGTTGCCCGAAAGCGCGGATACTGTGAAAACGATACGAGCTCCAGCCTGCCCCGGGTGCCGCCGGGTGTTTTAAACCCGGTTGCGTTCGTGACAAACGTATGCAGCCTTGCGCGTTCAAGGCTTTGCCGCGTCTCGCCCATCAGGCCGATGTCGTAGTACGTAATCTCGACCGTAAACGGCGGCGTATCCTCTGTGATTTCCAAAAGCCGCTGGCCCGCCGCGTTTTTCACGACGACATTTTCAACCACAATGTCGGAGGCTGGCGGTTTTTCCTCGTCCCCTTCTCCTTCAAAATACCGGTTCGGTATAGGGATTTCAAAGTACTCGCCATCCAGGTTCACCCTTAGCAGCCTGTCGGCCCCGCCGTTGTATGTGATGTTTGTGAGCCTGCCCCTGTCGCGGTTTCTATCGCGGTCTATCCTAAGCCGCGAGTTTCTGCTCCAGCTAAACGACGAATTTGAGGGGATTGAAAATTCGCCGGCGGTGTATTCCCGCCTTTCAAGGCCGTAGCCGGTATAGAAAAAGGTAACCGTAAGGCCGCTGGTCTCCTCGCCGACCTTTAGCTGCCGCGAGACGGTCGTATCGGCTGTGAAGATGGTGACGCCAAACGTGTCGTCATCATCGCTGCCACTGCCCGATGGCACGAAGCGCGTGCTGTTGACCGGTACCGTCAGAGTGGCCTCCCCGGCTTGGCCGCTTGCGTTTGTATAAGGAATTTTAAAGCTTAAATTAAAGCTTGAGCCGCCTTCATAAACAATATTTTGAATCGATACGGAATATACCCCGCCGACAGGCCCTGTAATCTCTATAGATGTATCGTCACTATACGAAAAAGTGCTGTTTGATTCAAAGTAGCTTGGCGTGAGTACCGTTGTGCTTGGAAAGGTAAATTGAAAATAAATATTGAATTTAAAGCCTTCCTTAATGTTCTCAAGATAATCCGTTTGCGGCAGGGTGGTTCTTGTGTTTACCGGGTATAGCGCGGGCCTTATTGGCGGGTCGCCGGCCGCCCCTCTTGCCAGAAAAGCAAGCGCGCCCGAAAAAAGCCCCAATACCATAAGGGCTGCGATAATAAACGCAATGATTCTCATGTGGGTTCTTTTCATAATGACTGAGGTTCTCCCTTCGCTGGTTCTTCCTTCGGTGTCGCCTCCGACGGCGGAGTGTCCTGTTCCTTTTCCGCCGCGAAATCCGCAATGGATTCGTTTGCTTCGTCCCTTACGATATTGCCGTCGTGTATCGTCACAATCCTGTCGGCGTATTTCGCAAGCTCGGCGTCGTGCGTTACAAGCACAAGCGTCTGGTCGTGTTCGCGCACCAGACGTATCATCATGCGCATGACCTCAATCGTGGTCTTGGAGTCGAGGTTGCCGGTGGGCTCATCCGCGAAAATGATTTTCGGGTTTGCCACAAACGCCCTTGCAATGCCGACGCGCTGTTGCTGGCCACCGCTCATCTGCGAGGGCTTGTGCGCCATGCGTCCCGAAAGCCCGACCTCGGCCAGAATTTTCTTCGCGGCTTTTTCCCGCTTCGTCTTTGGTATCCCCCTGAAAATCAGCGGCATACTGACGTTTTCAAGTGCTGTGATGTTCGGCAAAAGGTTGTATGACTGAAAAATAAACCCGATATTCTTCTGCCTGAACTTCGCAAGCCGGTTTTCGCTGAACCTTGAGATGTTTTTCCCGCTGATGGCAACGGCGCCCCTCGTCGGCTTTTCAAGCCCGGCAAGCTGGTTTAACAGCGTGGATTTCCCCGAGCCGGACGTGCCCACGATACAGCAGACCTGTCCCGGCATAACCTCAAGGTTTATGTTGTCAAGGGCAATTACCGTCTCACTTCCCACGCGGTAAACCTTACGCAAATCCTTTACTTTTATAATCGGCTCAGGCAACGGCTGCACACCTTTAGCTTAATTTTTTTATGTCGAAAACACAGGTTTAATATACCATAAATACAAAATATATTCAAACAATAAATTATTTCCCAAAAGTTGCTGATTTATTTTGACTGCCAAAACAAGAATAAAATTACAGAGCCAGTAAATAATAGAAAAGCAACGCGCACGACAAAACTTTTTTGAGAATTATGTGAACGGACAGGATATGAACAAATATGAACGGCAGTTCAGATACGGTTCGCGCCATGATGAAATCATGTCAGGTTCCTGTGCGGCCCACACCCGCATCTTATAATATATAAGGAGGATTTTTACCATAATGAAAGCAACAGGTATCGTAAGGCGCATCGATGACCTTGGAAGAGTTGTAATCCCCAAGGAAATCAGGCGCACCATGAGAATCCGAGAGGGCGATCCGCTGGAAATATATACCGGAAACGACGGCGAGGTCATCTTTAAAAAATATTCGCCGCTCGGCGAGCTTGGTTCCTTTGCCGCCCAGTACGCGGAGGTTCTGCATAGAAACGGCGGGCATCCCGTCGTTGTCTGCGACCGCGACCATGTGATAGCGGTGGCCGGTATCCCGAAAAAAGAAATGCTTGAGCGCCGCGTCTCAAATATGCTGGAAGATTTGATGGAGCAGCGCAAGGTGTTCGGACCCGGAGATGCGGCTAAAATCCAGCCCGTCGAGGGGATCGACCGGTTTGGGGTGGCGGGCGCGCCCATCATCGCGGCGGGCGACGTCTGCGGCGTCGTTATGTTTATCGCGGATGAAAACTCCGCCGCCGCCGGCGAAACCGAAATGAAGCTTATCGCGACCGCCGCCGCGTTTTTAGGCAAGCAAATGGAAGAGTAAACGATAACGTCACGCAAAAATCATACAAAATTTTAGATTTAGGCTTGCAAAGCTTGTTTTTATGTGATATACTTTGAAATGTTAATGAATGATGTTGAAATTGAAAGAGTGGGAATTGACCCGCTCTTTCCTGTTGTATGACCGCATTTATGAATCCGAATGATATATCTTGAGGATTCATGGTTAATCGGCGGTTGCCGCGAAAGCGGTGAGCCGCAAGGCCGTTTCAAGAAAGAAAAGTCCCGGGCGGCTTTGCCGTGAGGCACATGACTTTTCTTTCGGAGTAATACCGGGGGTGTTTCTTAAATGGCAGGCAAAAAAGGCGGCGGCACGGTGAGGATAGCTGAGGAGCTTGTCCGCCCCGTCATCCTGGAGCGCGGGCTTCTCCTTTGGGACACGCGCTTTGAAAAAGAGGGCAGCCGGTGGTACCTCAGGTATTTTATCGACAAGGACGGCGGCGTAAACATCGCGGACTGCGAATTTGTAAGCCGCGCCGTGGAAAAGCTGCTTGACGAGGCCGACCCGATAGAACAAAGCTACACGCTTGAGGTTTCGTCCCCGGGGATTGAGCGGGAGCTCGTAAAGGACTGGCACTTTGAAAAATATTTGGGTTCGAAGGTTCATGTGCGGTTTATCAGGCCCGTCGAGGGTATCCGCGATTTTTATGGCGAGCTTCTTTCAAAAAATGGCGATGAAATCAAAATACTGCTCGACGGTGACGTTGAGATGAGCTTTCACAGGGCGGAGGCGGCGGGCGTAAGGCTTGCGGCCGATTACGAAACTGGAGGTCAATGCGAATGAACGGCGAATTCTTCGAGGCGCTCGCGCTTCTTGAAAAAGAAAAAGGGATTCCCATGGAATACCTGCTTGAAAAAATTAAAAACGCGATTGCCATCGCCGTGAAACGTGACAGCGAGGGCACGCTTGACAACATTGTTGAGATCGACCCGGCAACAGGCAGGTTTTACGTCGCGTTTCGGAAAACCGTCGTGAAGGACGTCACAGACCCCGCAAACGAGATTTCCGTCGAGGCCGCCAAAAAATTCAATAAAAAAGCAAAGGCCGGCGAGGTCGTTGAAATCCCGATGGAGACGAAGGAATTCGGCAGGATTGCGGCGCAGGCCGCGAAGCACGTCATCCGCCAGGGGATACGCGAGGGCGAGCGCGACCAGCTTTTGCACGAATACCAAAGCCGCCAGAACGATATTGTGACGGCGATTGTTTTAAGGACAGACCCGCGCCGCGGCAACATAACGCTTGAAATCGGAAAGCACGAGGCAGTCCTGCCGAAAAGTGAACAGGTGCCGACGGAGCGTTTCCGCGACGGCGAGAAGATAAAGGTCTATGTCGTGGATGTGGTAAGCACCGAAAAAGGGCCCCGGCTCATGATTTCCCGCACGCACCCCGGCCTTGTAAAGCGCCTGTTTGAAATGCAGGTTCCGGAAATTTACGACGGCACGGTTGAGATTAAGGCCATCGCGCGGGAAGCCGGTTCAAGGACAAAAATCGCCGTTTACTCGAAAGACGAAAACGTTGACGCGCAGGGCGCGTGCATCGGCCCGAAGGGCGTCCGCGTCACCGATATCGTAGACGAGCTTGGCGGCGAGAAGATAGACGTGATAAAATATTCCGACGACCCGACGCAGTTTATCGCCGAAGCCCTTTCACCGGCGCAGGTGCTCGGCGTTGAAATCGAGGACGAAGCCCTGAAAAGCTGCCGCGTGACCGTACCCGACCAGCAGTTGTCGCTCGCAATCGGCAACAAGGGGCAAAACGCGCGGCTTGCCGCGCGGCTGACCGGCTGGAAAATCGACATCCGCCCGGAATCCGGGTTTTACGGAGAATAACCGCAACTTGATTTTTTAGCAAATGCAAAGAGGATATAAGCCAACTCGTCAATATCGTTTTCTTTTACCCCGTCACACATATACGCTTTTTTGTTTAATATAATCTAACAGTATAACGTCGTTTTCTTTTGCTCCTTTTCATCGCTGCGCGACAGTGTGAACTGCATATAAACTCTCGTTCATATTCGTTCACATTTGCAAAAGAAGAGGAGAGGAGGCCGTAATCTTGAAGCTTAAAAAAATCCCGTTGCGCATGTGCTCCGGCTGTTCGGAGCGAAAGCCAAAGAAGGAGCTTGTCCGGGTCGTAAGAAGCCCGGAAGGCGAAATCTCGCTTGATGCAACAGGCAAAAAAGCAGGACGCGGCGCGTACCTCTGTAACAGCCGGGACTGTCTTAAGCGCGCGAGAAAGGCAAAACGGCTTGAACGGGCGCTTAAGTGCCAGATGCCGGCGGACGTGTACGACCATCTTGAGGAGGCAATGTCCCAAAGTGAAAAATAAGCTGTTATCCCTTTTGGGTATCTGCCGGAAAGCGGGCAAGCTGGTACACGGCTTTGACGCCGTAAGTGAATCGGTAAAACAGGGAACCGCGAAGCTCGTACTGGTTTCCTGCGATATATCCCCGAAAACAAAGAAGGAAATCGAATTTATATCATCTAAAACCAATACGAAGGTCATAACCGCCCCGGTCACCATGAGCGGCATCGAGCAAAAAACGGGCAAACGTGCAGGCGTTCTGGCAATTTTGGACGACGGCCTTGCAAAAGCCGTAAATGAGGCCGCGGTCCGCGCGGGCGAGGAGGAGTACTATGATAGAAAAATACAGGGTGCATGAGGTCGCAAAGGATTTAGGGCTGCCCAGCAAGCAAATCATTGAGCTGCTGTCCAGATACTTTGGCGGCGACCCGAAAAAGCACATGACGGCGCTTGAGGCAAACGAGCTGAGCTTGATTTTCGAGCATTATACGGCACAGCACAGCGTGGAAAGCTTTGACAGCTATTTCGCGCAGGCCGTGCCGAGAAAGCCTGCGCCGAAGCCGGAGCCGGCGGAGCAAAAACCGGCAAAGCCCTCCTCCAAGCCGAAGCTGGAGCCTGCGTCCGCACCGGTGGCACAGGCCGCGCCGCCACGCGCGGCGGCGCCTGCGAAGGCGGGCAAAAAGGGCGAAAGCAGGCACCGGCCGGCGAAAGCGCCCCCCGCCGCAAGGCCGCAAATGCAGACATACAAGCCAAAGCCGCAGACCCCGCCGCAGGGCGGCGTGTCCCAGCAGGCCCAGCAGGAAACGCCGGACAGGCACGTCGATATGCGTACGGTAAAGGTCAACCTCGACAAATACAACGAGCGCTACGAGACCATCGCACCGACAAACCTCGCGAAAAAGGATACCGGCGTGCGCAAGCAGAAGCTGCACCAGAAATCGGCGCAGCGCGGCAAGCCGTTCATGTCCCGCAAGGATAAAGAGCTTGCGAAGATGAAGAAACTCGAAATGGAACGCCAGCGCCGCCAGAAGCTCGACATCACCCTGCCGGAGGAAATCTCGGTCGGCGACCTTGCGCTGCGGTTAAAGGTACAGGCCTCCGAGGTGATAAAACGATTGATGGGCATCGGCGTAATGGCGTCGGTAAGTGAAATTATAGATTACGACACCGCGGCGATGATTGCCATTGAAATCGGCGCCAAAGTCTCGCCCGAAATTGTGGTTACGCTTGAGGACCGTCTGTTCGATGAGACGCAGGACGCCGACGATATGCTGATGGAAAGGCCCCCGATTGTCGTTGTAATGGGCCACGTCGACCACGGCAAAACCTCGCTTCTTGACTATATCCGCGATACAAAAGTCACCGCGGGCGAAGCTGGCGGCATTACGCAGCACATCGGCGCTTATCAGGTCATGGTAAACGACAAGAAAATAACCTTCCTTGACACGCCGGGGCACGCCGCGTTTACGTCAATGCGCGCGAGGGGCGCGAATATCACGGATATCGCGATTCTTGTCGTCGCGGCGGACGACGGCATCATGCCGCAGACGATAGAAGCCATCAACCACGCGAAGGAAGCCGGCGTCGCCACAATCGTCGCCATAAACAAAATAGACAAGCCCACCGCGAACCCCGACAGGATCAAGCAGGAGCTCACCGAGCACGGCCTTGTCATCGAGGACTGGGGCGGCGACATCATCTGTGTCGAGGTTTCCGCGAAAACAGGGGCCGGCATCGACCATTTGCTTGAAATGGTACAGCTTAGCGCCGACATGAAGGAGCTGAAAGCCAACCCCGACAAAATGGCGCGCGGCACCGTCATCGAGGCCCGGCTCGACAAAGGCCGGGGCCCCGTGGCGACCGTGCTTGTGCAAAACGGAACGCTGCATGCCGGCGACGTCATCATCGCGGGTATGGCCTTGGGGCGCGTGCGCGTCATGCACGATGACCGCGGCGGGCGCCTTGAGGAAGCGGGGCCCTCCACGCCGGTCGAGATTACCGGTTTGAGCGAAGTCCCGCAGGCGGGCGACGTGTTCAATGCCGTAGAGGACGAAAAGCTTGCCCGCGAGCTTGTTGAAAAACGCCGCCACGAAACGAAGGAAGAGCAATTCAAGTCATTCTCGAAGGTTACGCTTGATAACCTGTTCGACCATATTTCCGAGGGCGATATCAAAGAGCTGCCGATTATTGTCAAGGCCGACGTTCAGGGCTCTGTCGAGGCATTAAGGCAAAGTCTTGAAAAAATCCAAAATGAAGAGGTGCGTGTGCGCGTTATCCACGGCGGCGTGGGCGCGGTAAGCGAATCCGACGTCATGCTCGCAAACGCCTCCAACGCCATCATCGTCGGCTTTAACGTGCGCCCCGACCCGCTGGCGAAGGATGTCGCCGATCGGGACGGCGTTGATATCCGGCTTTACCGGATTATCTACGACGCGATTGACGAAATCAGCGACGCGATGAAGGGCATGCTCGCGCCGAAAATACGCGAGGTCGATATCGGGCGCGCCGAAGTCCGCCAGGTTTACAAAATCTCAAGCATCGGCACCATCGCGGGCTGTTACGTGCTTTCGGGCAAAATCACGCGCTCCGCTAAGATCCGCGTCGTGCGCGACGGCATCATCATCGCCGATGACGAGCTTGACAGCTTAAAGCGCTTCAAGGACGACGTGAAGGAGGTCGCTTCCGGTTACGAGTGCGGCATGGGGCTTACAAAGTTCAACGATATCAAGGAAGGCGACGTATTTGAAGCCTACGATATGGAAGAATACAGGGATTAAGAAGATTATAAGGAGGTAGCAAAAATGCCTTCATACAGGACAGCGCGCGCCGAAGAGGATGTAAAGCGCGAGCTTGCGGATATCATGCGCGGGCTGAAGGACCCCCGCGTAACAGGGCTTTTGAGTATCGTGAAAATCGAGCTTGCTTCGGATTACTCCCATTGCAAGGTGTATATCAGCTCGCTTGACGGGATTCAGTCCGCCGAAAACGCGGTAAAGGGGCTTACCAGCGCCTCCGGCTTTATACGGCGCGAAATCGGGCTGCGGCTTAAGATGCGCAGGAGTCCCGAGTTTCACTTTATCGCCGACAACGGGATTGAGCACAGCGCGAACATTAATAAAAAATTAAAAGAGATTTAAAGCAACGTCATTTTCTTTATGTTTACGCCACACGCGTGCGTAGTATTTGCAAAAAGGATAGAGGCCGAATGATTAACGTCGTTTTCTTTTGCTTACTTTTCTTTTTTGTAAAAGAAAAGTAAGAGAAAGGCCAAGGTGACATGCAAATTGATGTAAAAACCGCCTGCGAGAAATTAAGCGCGGCCGACGACATTTTAATACTGGCGCACCAGCGGCCCGATGGCGACACGCTCGGGGGCGCTTTCGCGCTTTTGCACGTCCTGCTCGCCGCAGGCAAAAGGGCGCGCGTTTCGTGTCATGGCGGTTTTCCTGCGCGCTACGGCTTTATCTGCGGCGGTTATACGCCGGACGAAAGCTTTGAGCCTGCGTTTACCGTTGCCGTGGATATCGCGTCCCTGCCGCTTATCGGCGAGGATTTTAAAAAATACAAGGGCAAGGTTGATTTGTGCATAGACCACCACAAGTCAAACTCCATGTACGCGAAGGATACGCTTCTTGACGTGGCTGCCGCCGCCTGCGAGATTGTGTACGAGGTCATACGCTGTCTCGGGGGCGAATTCACAAAGCCGGTTGCCGACGCGATTTTCACCGGGCTTACAACCGATACGGGCTGTTTTAAGTTTCCAAGCGTCACCGCAAGGACGCACGAAATCGCGGCTGAGATGATTCGCTTCGGCGCCAACCACGCGGCAATCAACAAAATTATGTTCGACACCAAAAGCCGCGGGTTTTTGATGGTCGAGCAGATGATACTTGAAAACACCAAATATTATTTTGACGGGCGCTGTGCCGTGATATTCCTGCCGCCGGGCTTAAACGGGCGCTTTCAGGTCACGGAGGACGAGCTTAACGGCATTTCGTCCTTCCCCGCGCGCATCGAAGGCGTTATGGCGGGCGTTACAATAAAAGCCGCGGAAGACGGCGGCAGCACGTTTCGCGTCTCGCTGCGGACAGCCCCGCCTGTTGACGCGTCAAAAATATGCATGACCTTCGGCGGCGGCGGGCACGCAAACGCGGCGGGCTGCACCTTATCCGGTACATTGGAGGAGGTCACGGAAAAACTGCTCGGGGCCGTCCGCAAAGAGCTGGGATAATGGAAGGAATCTTACTGATAGATAAGTCCGCGGGCTTTACCTCGTTTGATGTAATCGCCAAGCTGCGCGGCATGACAAAAACGAAAAGGATAGGCCACGCGGGAACCCTTGACCCGATGGCGACAGGTGTTCTGCCGGTATTTTTCGGGCGCGCCGCGAAAGCCGTGGATCTGCTGCCGAACCATGACAAAGCCTACATAGCGGGCTTTAAGCTTGGAATCACGACCGATACGCAGGATATCACCGGAAGGGTTTTATCGAGGAAAAGCCATGCCATAACGATAGAGGAGATAAAAAACGCACTTACCTCTTTTACCGGAGAGCTTCGGCAGACGCCGCCGATGTATTCGGCGGTGCGCATAAACGGGCAAAGACTTTACGACCTTGCGCGAAGCGGGCGCGAAATCGAGCGGGAGCCGCGTAGAATTTTCCTGTACGAGACGAAGCTGCTCGGCTTTGATGAAAGCTCCGGTGAGTACGGTATGTTTGTCAAATGCTCGCGCGGCACATATGTCAGGACACTATGCCACGACCTCGGTGAAAAGCTGGGCTGCGGCGCGGTTATGACGTCGCTTCGCCGCATCATGGCCTGCGGCTTTGAAATAGACGGCTGCATCACGCTGGAACAGGCGCAGGAGCTTTGCGCCTGCGGCGGGCTTCCGTTGCTGCCGGTATCCTCCGCTTTCGCGGGGCTGCCCGAACTTCTCTTAAACGACAGGCAGGCGCATCATTTTTGCAACGGCTTACAGCTCGGGCTAAGCCAGTTCGGGGATATGCCGGACAGCGAAAAAATCCGCGTGGTTGACAATCGGGGCCGTTTTCTCGGGCTTGCGGCGGCGGACAAGGCTGAAAACAAACTCCGGATTATCAAGCTGTTCACATTGGGGGAGCAGGACAAATGACAATATACGAAAGCCTTCCCGAAGCCTTCCCCGCTTCGGAAACGGCGGTGGCGCTCGGCATTTTCGACGGGCTTCATCTGGGGCATATGGCGGTTATAAAAACGCTTGTGGAAATATCACAGAACGAGCGGCTCGCACCATGCATGTTTACGTTTAACACAACCACCCTGCGACCCGCTATGAAAACGGGAGAGCGCCTTTTAAGCGAGGCCATGCGAAACAAAATCCTCGAAAAAACCGGTATCGAATATGTACTAATGCCGGATTTCTCACAGTTTCGCGATATGGGCCCGAAGGATTTTTCGCTTTTTTTAACGCGGTACCTGAACGTGAAAGCCGTATTTTGCGGCGAGGATTTCCGGTTCGGAAAGGGCGCCAAGGCGAATGCCGCCGATTTAAAATCGTTTTTAGACGGGCTTGCGTCCGTTCATATTATAAAGACGGTCACCGCCCTTGGCAGCGCGATTTCCGCCACGCGGATCAAGCGATTGCTTCAAGAGGGCGATGTGGCGGTGGCAAACAAGCTTTTGGGCCGTCCGTTTTCGATAAGCGCGCCGGTGGTCCGCGGGCGCGGGATTGGGCACAGACACTTGCTTCCGACCGCCAATCAGGTATACCCTGAAAATTTTGCCGTGCCACGCTTCGGCGTATACGCATCCGAGGCTGCCGCCTCCGGCAGGCGGTACGCGTCCGTTACAAATATCGGAGTAAAGCCCACCGTCGGCGGCGCGCCGCTTTTGGCGGAAACGCACATATTCGATTTTTCCGGCGATTTGTATGGAGAAGAAATCACCGTGACGCTCCTTGCGTTTATCCGCGGGGAGGAAAAGTTCGACGGCTTAACCGCGTTAAAAGCGCAGATGGAGAAGGATTCCGTTCTGGCGCGGGAAATATATTCGGCGTATTTTGCTCAGGTGGCGGAATGAAAAAATACAGGTATCTTTCGATTGCCTTTTTCATAGCCGGCGTTTTATCAGCAAAGGTTATGTGCGCGGTCGTTGCGTATCAATATCGTGATATGCTGTAAGGGTATAGCGCCCCGGCAGGCGCCGCATTTGTTTATGCGATACCCTTTTCCGCCGGAATCGCTGCAAGCCTGATATTTGCGCTGTTCTTTTATAAAAAAAGCAAAAAAGATAAAGGAGGAGTTTTTCGCATGTACGATTTACTGAAGCTGCTTGAAGAAAACGCAAGATACTCCGACAAGGAGCTTGCCGCCATGCTCGGCATCGGCGAGCAGGAGGTTCGCTCCCAGATAGAAGCCTTTGAAAAAGACGGGATTTTGCGCGGCTACAAGGCGATTGTGGATTGGGAAAAAACGGAGCGCGACGTTGTGACCGCAAGGATCGAGCTGAAGGTAATCCCGAAAAGGGACAGCGGCTTCGAAGAGCTTGCCGGGATGATAAGCGGGTATGACGAGGTGCAGTCGCTGTATTTGATGAGCGGCGGGTACGACCTTGCCGTTACGGTTGTCGGCAAATCGTTTAAGGATATCGCAAACTTTGTGGCGTACAGGCTTGCCCCGCTTGAATCAGTGCAGTCAACCGCCACGCATTTTGTCCTGCGCAAATATAAGGACAAAAACACGCGGCTTACAGACCCCGGGCATGACGAAAGAGGTGTTGTCCTGTGACGGACTATTCCGGGCTGTTGTCGTCAAAGGCAAAAGAAATCAAGCCGTCGGGCATACGCAAATTTTTCAGCGCCGCCGCCGAAATGAAGGACGTCATCTCCTTAGGCGTGGGCGAGCCGGATTTTAAAACGCCGTGGGCCATCCGCAAGGCGGGCATCGCGTCGCTTGACCAAGGGCGCACATGGTACACGGCAAACGCCGGGCTTTCGGCGCTTCAGAAGGAAATCAGCCGCTACTTAAGGCGGCGGTTCGAGCTTGAATACGCGCCGGGGGACGTGCTTGTGACCGTCGGCGGGAGCGAGGCGATAGACCTTGCCATGCGGGCGTTCATAAACCCCGGCGACGAGGTGCTTATCCCCGAGCCGAGCTTTGTTTGCTACACGCCGATTGCGGAGCTTTGCGGCGCTGTCCCCGTTCCCCTTGTGACAAAAGAGGAGGACGAGTTCCGCCTCAACCCGGACGCGCTCAAAGCGGCGATTACACCGAAAACAAAGCTGCTTGTGTTCCCATTCCCGAACAACCCGACAGGCGGCGTCATGCGCCGGGAGCACTTGCAGGAGATTGCAGATATCTTAAAAGGCACCGATATCATGGTTTTGTCCGATGAGATTTACGCCGAGCTTACATACGGCGGGGAGCGCCATGTCTCAATCGCATCAATCGACGGCATGAAGGAGCGCACCATTCTCGTAAACGGCTTTTCAAAGGCGTATGCCATGACCGGCTGGCGGCTCGGCTATGTGACGGGCCCCGCCCCCGTGATGGAGATACTCAACAAGATACACCAGTATGCCATCATGTGCGCCCCCACCACAAGCCAGTACGCGGCGATAGAGGCGCTTAGGAACTGTGACGACGATGTTGAAAAAATGGTACAGGAATACGATAAGCGCAGGCGGCTGATTGTCATGCGGCTAAACGAGATGGGGCTTCACTGCTTCGATCCCGGCGGCGCGTTTTACGCGTTTCCCGGCATACAATCCACCGGGCTTACGTCGCAGGAGTTTTGCGAGCGGCTTTTGCATACCAAAAAGGTGGCCGTTGTGCCGGGCGACGCCTTCGGCGACAGCGGCGAGGGATTTGTCCGCATCTCGTATTCGTATTCCATCGAGCATATAAAGGAAGCGTTGAAGCGCATCGAGGAGTTTTTAAAAGAGTTGCGGCGTTAATAAGGCAGCCGGTAAGGATATACCGGCGGAAGCGAGAAAACGCTTTTGTTGCGCGGAAAATTTATATTAAACGAGGCGGAAGATAGAATGATAAAGAATTGCCTGAAATTTTTGTTGTGCGTAACAGTATATGCCATTGCATTTATGCTGGCAGGTGCAATACTGCCTTTTTCCCAAGGATTTATTGAAACCAGCCAATCAGAAAGTCCTGCACATATGCTGTTTATGATACCACAGTTCGTATGGAATTGTTTTGTAATCTATTTCATAGTCAGACATACGCGCTACACTGGAATAAAGTTGTTCGCGCGTATGTTGTATGTAATGTTTTTTGCTGTATTTTTTATAACATTCGTAGGGGCATTGTATTCTCTCAACGCGTTTGATGGCAATATGACAATGATGGATATGATATCTACCATGATTATCGGTTTGTTCTCTTTGCCGGCAACAATACCGTTAATATTGAAATTTTTTCAGAATAAAGATGCGAAGAACGCAATTATTCGAAATAAAAAAATCAGCATTAAGACTATAATGTCAAAACTGGCGTTTTGCGGGATAGCATACTTAGCATCCTACTTTTTATTTGCATTGTTTTTTCAATGGCCGGTCGAAGAATTCCGGATGTTTTATTGGAACACACCGTGGGGGCAAGCGGCATGGAATGGCGATTCTTCCGGGATAATTCCTTGGTTGTCAATTACAGCAATTCGTGGCGTGCTTAACGGACTTTTTATACTTCCCATGTTGTCGCTGATTGATAAAAGTAAGATTACATTTATTACCGGAATATGTTTGATATATGTAACTCCGGCGTTTAACCACTTTGCTCCCAATCCAATGTTTCCTGACATTGTAAGGGTCGTTCATCTAGTTGCAATGACGGGTTCTATGCTATTGTTCGGAATAGTTGCGGGGAATATACTGTGGGGCAACAACGCACGCCAACTTACCCAAAGTGATGATGGCGTTAAGTAACCGCGCTTTAGTTATCATCATCTGCTGGCTGTCTGGCCTGATTTTTGAACGAAACGACCCATGCCGATATGAGGAACATAGCTTTAACCCCAGAAAAGATGATGGTTTATACGAAAGATAGCGTAAAATATCAGCATTGCAGTATAAGCATTTTCTACATTACCGCTAAGGATAAATCCCGCGGCTGTGGCAAGCGTCCTTTTTGACGTATATTTTCATGTGCTCAAAAAATATCCTGCCGACGCGGATAAACCGCGCCGAAGCTTTGCGAAAGGAATAGGCGTTTATATGTATTACTGCAAGCGCGTGGTGGTCGAGGCGTGCGGGAAGGTGAATCTTTCGCTTGATATCACGGGTACCGCCCCGGACGGCTACCATCTGTTGGAAACGGTCATGCAGAGCATCGACCTGCGCGATGTGCTTGTAATAGGCAAGCGCGATGACGACGAGGTAAAGATCACGTGTTCCAGCCCCGAGGCGCCCGGGGACGACACCAATATCGCCTTTAAAGCCGCGAAGGAATTTTTCGCGGCTACCGGCATAGAGGAGCAGGGACTTTCCATACATATAGACAAGAGTATCCCCATAGAGGCGGGGCTTGCGGGCGGCAGCGCCGATGCAGCCGCCGTTTTATGCGGGCTTGACAGACTGTTTGAAACGGCGCTTTCGCCGGAGCAGCTTAGGGAAATCGGGATTTCAGTCGGCGCGGATGTACCGTTCTGCCTAAGCGGAGGCTGCGCGCTTGCCGAGGGTAAGGGTGAAATCCTGACCCCTCTTAATAAGCTTCCCCCCTGCTATATCGCGATTGCGAAGCCGCCCGAAGGTATCAGCACGCGGTATGCGTTTAAGCTTTACGACAATTTTAGCGGTGAGATTGACCGGCCCGACACAAGGAAAATAATTGACGGCATCAATCGCGGCGACCTTTCCGAAATCGGGCGCCAGATGTTTTCGGCTTTTTCCGGCATCGGGCAAAAGGACGAAACGGAGATGCTAAGCGGAATCATGCTTTGCGCGGGGGCTTTGGGTTCCGTGCTTTCCGGCAGCGGAAGCGCCGTCATAGGGCTTTTTGACAGCGAGAAAAAAGCCAAGGGCTGCCTGCATCTTTTAAGGGAACAGATCAGGGAGTGCTGGTTGTGCCGCCCCACGGATTTCGGCGCAAGGCTGATACACGTAAGCTGATCGGTTACATTGCCGTTTGACATAAGAAGCTATGTTCAATACTTGAAGCACCGCTTCAACAGCGATTTTTCCGCATTGTTGTGTCGGCACTTCTCGTTATTAAACACAGCTTCTAAATTTGACACTTGAAACTTTTCCGCCGCTCATGTAAAATGGTATACGTAAAAGTAGGTGAATTCAAATGCTTTATGAGGATTCGGGTTTGTGTCCAAGCTGTCAGGAGCCGATGGGCGAAAATAACGTGTGTCCGGCTTGCGGCTATTCCCTTGATGGGGATGGCTATGATTCGGCATACCTAAAGCCCGGCGCCACGCTGAAAAAGGGCCGTTACCTTGTCGGGGGGCTTTCCCACAAAAACGGCGAGAGCGCCACCTATGACGGGTTTGATTATAAAACGCGCGAAACCCGCTGGATTCGTGAATATTTCCCCACATCGCTTGCGAGGCGAAACGCCGATACAGGCGAGGTTTCGCCGCTTGAGGGCCTTGAGGCGCAGTACAAGGCCCTGACCTCGGATTTTATAGACCTCTGCAATGAGATCAAGCGCCTTGAGGTAACCGAGCGCGTGATACCTATAACGGACGTTTTTGTGGAAAACAATACCGTTTACGCAATCTACCAAAGCATGGACGTCGTAAGCTTTGACGAATACCTTTCCGGTATTGGCGGAAAGCTTTCGGTAAAAAAGGCTTTGGAGATGTTTCTGCCGTTCTGCAACATGGTGGGCGGTATCCACGACAACGGGTATATCCACAGGGGAATCTCCCCGTTTACGGTTTATGTGGACGAGGACGACAACCTTTATTTGTGGGATTTCTCATTAAGCGCGACGAGAACCGCCCACTCCGAGCTTGACGCGGAGCTTTTCAACGGATACAGCGCGCCGGAGCAGTACGCGCCGACAGGCTGGCAGGGCACATGGACGGACGTTTATGCCGTTGCCGCGCTGTTTTACCGCACGGTTTCGGGCTTTGTGCCGCCGAAATCCACGATGATCGGCGAAGACCGCCCGCTTTCCCAGCTTGAAGACCTTGTGATGGATATGCCGAAAAGGATTTCCGATGCGGTGTCGCACGCAATGGCCGTGGACACCGGGGACCGCGTGCAGACCGTCTATGATTTTGTGTCGCGGATGATTGAGAGCCCGATTTCAAACACGGCTGTATTTGAAACAAAAAAGACGAAAAGACAGGTTCCGGAGACAAGGCCCGCGGTGCCCGGGGGGCAGGCGTATGAGCGCGAGCAAGCGCCGCCGCGCCGCCAAAGCAGGGGGGACGGCGGTTTCAAATACGTGATATTTACGCTTGTTTTTACCGTTGCGATACTCGTGTTCGGTATTTTGTACATCATGAACACTTATTTCCCGGGTATGCTGACGCCGCAGGAGCCCCCAAGGCCGGGCAGCCATTCCCTTGACGAGGCCGAAGGCGATTCCGATGATGATTTGGGGCTGGAAATCCCCGCAGCCGATACGGATGCTTCCGGCGAGGACGATGATGCGGACGCCGAAATCACGGTTCCACGGTTTGTCGGGCAAATGCTGACGGTGGTTGAGGAAGACGAAAATTACAAGGCTCTCTTTGAATTTACAGTGGAGGAGGATTACAGCGCTGATTTCCCCGAGGGTGTTATTTTCAAGCAGGAGCCCGATGGAAACACGACCATACCGAAAACGGAGAATCCCACTACTGTGGTTTTACACGTCAGCCTCGGGCCGCAGCTTGTGAAAATGCCCAATTTAATCGGTAAAAGCTTTGACGAAGCGACAAGAATCCTTGCCGATATGGGCTTATCCTACAACAGAATCGACCAGTTTGCGGCAGGCGCGCCCGTCGGCAGCGTAGTGGGCAGCCGTCCCCTTCCGGATGAAGAATTCGACCCGAAAGAGCAGGTCATCGAGATCTACGTCATGCCCCAGCCGCTTCCGGACACCAATCCGCCCGCAGAGTAGTAATCTGTCAAGAATCTTTAAAAGCTAACTGGAGGCAATCAATGGCCGGACATTCCAAGTGGAGCACCATTAAACGGAAAAAAGAAAAAACCGATGCGCAGCGCGCGAATATCTTTACCAAGATGGGCCGCGAAATTGCCGTCGCTGTCCGCGATGGCGGCGCCGACCCGAACGCAAACGGCAAGCTGCGCGATTTGATTGCGAAAGCGAAATCCTTAAACGTACCGAACGAAAACATCGACCGCGCCATTAAAAAGGCGGGGGATTCCGACAAAAACAATTACGAGGAAATCATCTATGAGGGGTACGGCCCCAGTGGCATCGCCGTGATTGTAGATTGCCTGACCGACAACCGCAACCGCACTGCCGGTGATTTGCGGCATTACTTTGACAAATGCGGCGGAAACCTCGGACAAAGCGGAAGCGTCGGCTTCCTGTTTGAGCGCAAAGGGCTCGTCGTTGCCGAAAACAACGGCCTTGACGAGGATAAGGTCATGGAGGACTGCCTTGACGCGGGCGCAGAGGATTTCGAGGTATCCGATGATTTCGCGGAAATCTTTACCGCCGCCGACCCGAACGCCTTGCGCGCCGTAAGGGAAGCGCTGGAGAAGAAAGGGTATAACATCGCATCGGCGGAAATCGAGTATATCCCGAACGCACGAAACCCGCTTGACGGCGACGCGAAAACGAAAATGGAAAAGCTGCTCGATATGCTCGACGACAATGACGACGTGCAAAATGTCTGGCACAACTGGGAGGAGTAACATGATGAAAAAACTGCTTGCGCTTACACTCGGAACCATTCTGGCCTTCAGCCTTACAGGCTGCGTCAACGAGGAAATCGCCGCGATTATGGAAAAAAACGCCGCCGCCGAATCGCAGTATTCGATGGTTGAGTATGCTCACAAGCATCATACCTATGTTTATAAAGAAACCGAAACGCATATCATGACATTCGAGCAGGAGGAGCATCAGACAATCAACAAGCTTATTGGAAGCAGCGACCGTATCTCCCGGGGCGTGCTTACGACAAATGCAGGCACGTCCATTGAAGAAACCTTGAAATTTTCCTATTACCAAAGGGGCAATTACGGTTATTACGACCTCGAAAACGGGAAGAGATACAGGCAAAGGGCGCATCAGGCAAATGTAAATGATTTATTAGGTGACTTTTTAATGGGGCTTACGGAAGACGACTTTCAATTCATACGCATCACGGATTTGGAAAACGGCGGCAAAAGGCTGCGTTTCAGGCTTGACCCGAAAGCCATACCGGATGAAACCGCAAACGACTTTATTATGAGCGAAATCAGCTTTCTGCCAGAGGATTTAGGCATAACCGGTGCGGAGCTGCGGGGCTTTGAATTTATACTCACGCTTGACAAGGATTATTTAACCAAAAAGCAGGAATATAAAGCAGACATCCTGCTTCATTGCGAAGATGGGAATACCGCGCACTGGACATATGAGGATTCATTTGCTTTTACAAATTATTCCTACAGAGAAAACGACCACCTCGTGTTCCCGAAGGATTTAGCCGAATATCCCGATATAAAAGATGTTGTCTGGGATTAGAACGTGTTGACGCCGAAAAGCGCATTATCATTTTGATAATGCGCTTTTTTGTTTCATTTGGGGCTGTCTACACTTCGTCGCTGATTCTGATAAGCGTCAGCTTGATGCCGGCGTCCTGAAGGGGTGTAACGATATGGTTAATCCCGAAAAATTCCATTTGAACCACGTCGCCGCGCCTAAATAAATGGATGCCTTCCGTGATGAATTGTGACAGATGGTAATGATGCGGCCGGAAACGCAGATCCGGCAAGGGAGAGCCGTTTCTTAAAAGCTGCACGCCCAAATTTGTCTCCTCCGCCAGATGAACGGCGATTGCCGCCCTGTAATAGCCGGACTCCCTGATGATAACGGCGATTTCGGTGTGGTCGGCGTGGAAGCTTCTGATGTCTGTAAATTCAACAATCCTGCCTTGTTCGGTCACCGGCACAGGCTGCTCGGTAAATGCCGTAATCCACGCAGCTACATGATCTCTTCCCGCCGGACCGGCGGGGCCTTGTTCGCCGCGCTCGCCGCGCTCGCCGCGCTCGCCGCGCTCGCCGCGCTCGCCGCGCTCGCCGCGTTCGCCGCGCTCGCCGCGCTCGCCGCGCTCGCCGCGTTCGCCGCGCTCGCCGCGCTCGCCGCGTTCGCCGCGTTCGCCGCGTTCGCCGCGGTCGCCGCGTTCGCCGCGTTCGCCGCGGTCGCCGCGCTCGCCGCGTTCGCCGCGCTCGCCGCGTTCGCCGCGTTCGCCGCGTTCGCCGCGCTCGCCGCGTTCGCCGCGTTCGCCGCGGTCGCCGCGCTCGCCGCGTTCGCCGCGGTCACCACGGTCACCGCGTTCGCCGCGTTCGCCGCGCTCGCCGCGCTCGCCGCGCTCGCCGCGCTCGCCGCGCTCGCCGCGGTCGCCACGGTCGCCACGGTCACCGCGCTCGCCGCGCTCACCACGCTCGCCGCGCTCACCACGCTCGCCGCGCTCACCACGCTCGCCGCGCTCGCCGCGTTCGCCGCGCTCGCCTTGCGGGCCTATCGGTCCTTGGGGCCCGCGGCAGCATATACAGCAGCCACAGCGATGGGAGTGGGAATGGTGGGATGCAATATTATTTTGAAGGGTTTCGTCTTGACAGACGACCCCATCGTTCCATATGCTCATATTTTTACCTCGCAAATTGATATTTAGTATTATGAATTGGCCTATTCTATACTATATGCCGGAAATAAAGGGAAGGTTAAAAGAGACGGTCATCCGACAAAACCGGTGATGCGCTTATTTTGCCGGATAAAAAAGAGGCTTGTGTAAAATGATAGACAAACTGAACGGCAATAAATTGTTCAATACGTAAATTTTATCTAAAAATTATTGAATTTATAAAAAAACATGTTAAAATAATATCAATTCAAGCTGTAAAGAAGTGTTACGCGCACGGGCTGAATACTTGAGAGTATTCGGTCTATTTTTATTTTTATCCTAACAATTGGGAAGGAGGGTGCAAAAACCGTAAACCTGCGACCTGAAAACCAAAAAGCAGCTTAAAAAACACTATGATGGAGGGAAAAATTTTTATGACCGATGTAAGCACAAAACAACAAGCTTCGGTATACGAGCTTGAAGGGCGGCCACCTTTAAAGGCAGCCGTGCCATTGGGTTTGCAGCATGTGTTCGCAATGTTTATTGGCAACCTGGCGCCAATTCTGGTTATGGCGGGATTGGTAGATGCAGCGACCGGATCGCCGATTATAACACCGGGACAAAGGATGCTTATGATACAGTGCTGTATGCTCGCCTCAGGCTTTGCAACGCTGGTTCAGCTGTATCCGATAAAGCTGGGCAAGGTGCAAATCGGCTCCGGGCTTCCCATCGTTATGGGGACATCGTTTGCTTTTGTGCCGACTATGAGCAGCATTGGTGTGCAATATGGAATAGGCGCGGTTATTGGTTCGGTTATTGTAGCAAGCTTCGTGGAAGTCCTCATAGGCGTGTACATCAAACAATTAAAAAAATTCATTGCACCCATTGTTATCGGTTCAGTCCTTTTGTCCATCGGGCTTTATCTTCTGCCGGTAGGGGTAACATATTTTGCCGGCGGTTCAGCCGCGCAAAATGCTTACATAACGCAGCAAAGCTTAATCGCTCAAGGACAGGAAATCCCCGAGAATGTAGCCGCGCTGGCCTCACAGTTTACTTCATGGCAGAACCTTCTTATGGGCAGCGTCGTATTTCTCGTCATCGTTATTTTACAACGCTTTGCGAAAGGCTTATTGAAAGTATCCGCTATCGTTATCGCGATAGCGATAGGATATATTTTAGCAATTATTTTAGGGCAGGTGAACTTTGGCTCTGTTGGGGCGGCAAGCTTTGTCGCGGCCCCTATCCCTTTTTCCATAAGGCCGGAATTTCACTTGGGGCCGATTATTTCCATGGCAATCATGGTTGTCGTATCCAGCATTGAAACGATAGGCCATGTAAACGGAATGACTGTTGCGGTTTGGGACAGGCCGGCTTCCGACAAGGAAACGCAAGGAGCGGTACTGGCGGACTTCGCCGGAAATATAATCGCCTCATGCCTAAATACATTGCCCAACACTTCATTCGGGCAAAACATCGGGATTGTTTCCATGACAAAAGCCGTTAACAAGTTTTGTATCCTCATAACGACGCTTGTGCTTATCCTTGCAGGGCTTTCGCCGAAGGTCGGCGCGTTTTTATCCGTCATGCCCTCCAGCGTATTGGGAGGGGCCGTCATCACGGTATTTGCGATGATTATGCTCAATGGAATAAAAATAATCGCCAAAGAAGGGTTTTCTGAAAGGAATGTTTTGATTTTCGTGCTTACCTTCGGCGTAGGATATTCCGTAGCAAATAACACGGTGCTGGTAAGCAACCTTCCTCCGGCGTTAGGGTTTATTTTCGGCAATTCGACGATTGCCGTGTGTGTCATCTCCATCTTGTTAAACATGATTTTCCCAAATCCGGCAGAAGAAAAGGCGAAAGCTGAAGAAACCGCCCAAGCAAAATAAGGAGGAATCGTAATGTACCCCCTGATTATCAACGGCAAGCAGGTAGAAACTCCTCACGGCGATAAAAAGCTGATGCTTTTTTTGCGCGACGACCTCCGCCTGACCTCCGTTAAGGAGGGCTGCGGCGAGGGCGCGTGCGGCACCTGCATGGTGCTTATCGACGGCAAGGCGACCCGCGCGTGTATTCCGACCGTCGCCAAGACGGCGGGCAAAAGCGTTGTCACGGTGGACGGCCTCTCCCAGCGCGAAAAGGATGTCTATGCCTACTGCTTCGGGGCGGCGGGCGCGGTGCAGTGCGGCTTTTGTATCCCCGGCTTTGTCATCAGCGCGAAGGCGCTGCTCGACAAAAACAAAAGCCCAACCCGCGAAGAGGTCAAAAAAGCCATACGCGGCAACATCTGCCGCTGCACCGGTTATGTCAAAATCGAGGACGCCATTCTGATGGCGGCGGAGTTTTTGCGTGAAAGCAAGCCCATTCCAACGCATTCGTTCACGGGCAGGCTCGGCGAGGATTTCCACCGGGTGGACGCCGCCGAAAAAACGCTTGGCACCGGCCTTTATACCGACGACATGACCGTGGGCGGCATGGTCTACGCAAAGGCGCTGCGCGCCCGGTACCCCCGCGCGAAGGTCGTGTCCATCGACAGCAGCGCCGCCGAAAGCCACCCGGACTGTATCCGGGTGATTACCGCCGCGGACGTTCCGGGCAACATCAAGTGCGGGCATCTCGTCAAGGACTGGGACGCGCTGATTGCGGTGGGCGGCATCACCCGCTATGTGGGCGACGCCGTAGCCATCGCAGTGACGAAATCCAAGGGGACGCTTGATGAAGTACTCGGGCTGATTCTGGTGGACTATGAGGTGCTGACCCCGATGACTTCGTCCGGGATGTCCCTTGCGGAGGGCGCCCCGAAGATACATGAAAACGGCAACCTGCTCAGCAAGCAGGTGCTAAAGCGCGGCGACGCCGACGCGGCGATTGCAGGAGCCGCCCATGTCGTCACGCGGCACTACTCGCTGCCGTTTACCGACCACGCGTTCATGGAGCCGGAATGTGCCGTCGCAATGCCTGACGGCGACGACGGCCTCATGCTCTATACCGGCTCGCAGAGCGTTTTTGACGAGCAGCGCGAAATCAGCGGGCTGCTCGGCATTCCGCCGGAGAAGATCCGCTCCCGCTCGATGCTGGTGGGCGGCGGCTTCGGCGGCAAGGAGGACATGAGCGTACAGCATCACGCGGCGCTTGCCGCGTGGATTGTAAAGAAGCCGGTCAAGGTCAAATTTTCCCGCGAGGAAAGCCTGAAAGTACACACCAAGCGCCACGCGATGGAGATTGACTTCACCACAGCCTGCGACAAGGACGGCAAAATCGTAGCCGTCAAGGCGCGGATTATCTCGGATACCGGCGCGTACGCAAGCCTTGGCGGCCCGGTGCTCCAGCGCGCCTGCACCCATGCAGGCGGCCCCTATAACTTCCAGGACATTGATATCGTCGGTATGGCGGCGTACACCAACAACCCGCCCGCGGGCGCGTTCCGCGGATTCGGCGTGCCGCAGTCGGCGTTCGCGATGGAAAGCAACCTCAACCTGCTGGCGGAGATGGTCGGCATCTCCCCGTGGGAGATCCGATACCGCAACGCAATCAAGCCGGGGCAGGTGTTGCCCAACGGGCAAATCGCCGATGAATCCACCGCGCTTGAGGAATGCCTGCTTGCGGTCAGGGATGTATACGAAAAGGCGAAATACGCGGGTATCGCCAGCTCCTTTAAAAACTCGGGGCTTGGCGTCGGGGTGCCGGATACCGCCAGATGCATCATCTCGGTGGAGGGCGGAAAAATCCATGTACGGGCGAGCGCAGCCTGCATCGGGCAGGGGATGCTGACCATCCTCACCCAGATGGCCTGCGAGACGCTAAACGTCCCCCCGGACAAAATCATAGCCGAGGCGCCGGACACCGCGCGCACCCCCAACGCCGGAACCACCACCGCCTCCCGCCAGACCGTATTCAGCGGCGAAGCGGTCTCCATCGCGGCGAAAAAGCTGCGCGAAGAGATGGATCAACTCCCCGGCACGGTCGATGATAAACTGGAAGCGCTGGAAGACAGGGAATTCTACGGCGAATTTAAGCCCTACACCGACCCGATGGGCAGCGACCTGCCCAATCCGGTCAGCCATGTCGCTTACGGCTACGCGGCGCAGGTGGTCGAGCTTGACGGTGAGGGCAGGGTTATCAGAGTCACCGCGGCATACGACCTCGGCACGCTGGTAAATCCCAAATTGGCTGCCGGTCAGATTGAAGGCGGCGTTGTGATGGGGCTCGGGTACGGCCTTACCGAGGATTTCCCCGTGTCCGGCGGTTACCCGACGGCAAAATACGGCACGCTCGGCTTATGGCGCGCCACCGAAGCGCCGCCGATTGACGTCATCTTCGCCTGCCGCGAGAGAAGCCTCCCCGCCGCTTACGGCGCAAAGGGCGTCGGTGAGCTTGCCACCATCCCCACCGCGCCTGCGGTTGCCGGGGCATACTACAAGCTCGACGGTGAATTCCGCCAAAGGCTGCCGCTGGAGAACACCTATTACCGAAAAAACAAAGCGTAAATCTTTGAATTCATGTAAATAAAAAGCAGGCGGTAAGATTGCCGCCTGCTTCGCTTTTATGTCAGGGACTGTTGATATAAAGCTAACGGCCCGTATTTCTGGCGATTTTCGTGCATTCCATTTATGTCAACAGGCCCTAAAGAGTGAATTGTAACCAATGCACTCTTATGTTATAATAGTAAAATCATAAACAAAAGGAAAAGATGACGATGTTGTCCATCAGAAAAATGCACAAAGACGATATTGAGGTGCTGTATGGCATTGCCTTGCGCTCTTTTCAGCCTGACTACGAGAAATATGGCGTATATCCGCCTTTAATAAATTTAAAACGCAAAAAATTTTTACCACCGGTTATTTTCGGAAAAACCATTCTCGCCGCCGGCGCCGTCATTGGCGGGGCATTTGTTGTGGGGTTTGGTAAAAAAGGTGAAATTGGCGCAATATTCATAAACCCTGACGAGCAACGCAAAGGTTATGGAAAACAAATTATGCTTATGATTGAGAAAATGTACCCCAAGGTTCAAAGATGGAAATTGGAAACCCCCGCTGAAAGCTACGGGCTTCACCGGTTTTATGAGTCCCTGGGGTATGTCAAAACCGGAGAAAGAAAAAGCAACCTGATCGGATTTGTATATGAAAAAACGATAAAGTGAAAGCCCGCCTTGATTATATAACCTTATTATTTACAGATTGGAGCCGGTAAAAACATGAAGGTATGCGTGATACACGGAAGCAACAGAAAGGGCAATACGGACAAGACGATTGACATCATAAAGGAACAACTAAATTCATTTGAAGAAATAGAGTATTCCGATATTTATCTTCCGAAGGATTTGCCCCGCTTTTGCACCGGATGCTTTGCCTGCCTGTCCACAGGCGATTATGCGGGACAAAACTGCCCTAATAAACAATACACGCACCCTATTATGGAAAAGTTGCTCGCGAGTGACGGCATTATCGTTGCCTGCCCATGCTACGCTCTGGCGGAAACCGCGCAGGTCAAGGCCTTGTTTGACCATTTTGCCTGTACTTTTATCAGCCATCGGGCAAACGAAGAAATGTTTGACAAGGTGGGTTTTGTAGTCTCAACGGCGGCGGGCGCGGGAACAGGCAGGACTGTCAGCACCATAAGCAGGAACCTCTTGTTTTGGGGAATGAAACGGATTGTAAAATACAGAATTAGCATGTGGGCAGATCATTGGGAAAACATGCAGGAGAAAAAGCGGCTCAAAGCTGAAAAACTGTTGCAAAAGAAAGCAAGACGGTTTTACCGCTTAACAAAGAACCGGTATAAAATCAGTAAAAGCCTTTCCGTTCAGTTGCTGCGGTTTATATTCAAGCCGTTGGTCAACAGCTATTCGGATACGCATCCGGATAAGGTTTATTGGAAAGCGAAAGGCTGGCTTTAATTCTCCCGGATAATTGGACAACATGGAGGGTTAGCGTAAAAAATCATGTTAACCGCTATGTGCCAATCGCTCCCCCTCTAGGGAACTGCGGCTGATGCACAAAATGCCCATTCCTTTTCATGGGGCTGTTTTGTGTCCGAAGCTTTGCGAAAGGAATGGACGTTAAAATGAATTTCATTGAGCTTTTTTTGCTCGCCATTGGACTTTCCTTAGACGCCTTTGCCGTGTCTGTCGGAATCGGGTTGACCGGTACAAAGGCTTCCTTTAGAAAAATGCTGCCTGCCGGTTTATACTTTGGTGTTTTTCAAGCTGTTATGCCGCTTGCCGGATACATGGCGGCGACATTCTTTGTTGGCGGCCTCGCGGCTTACGGCTATTGGATTGCTTTCATCCTGCTTGCCGTTATCGGCGGTAAAATGATTGCCGGAAGCTTTAAAAAAGAAGAATCCCCCGGCAATCAGGAGGTATCCCTAAACCCCGCGTATATGCTGCCCCTTGCCGTTGCCACAAGCATTGACGCGCTGACTGTCGGCATATCGTTTGCTTTTCTCCGGGTCAGGATTGTTCCGGCGGTTTTATTTATCGGGATTACCACGCTTGTATTATCCATGATTGGCGTAAAAATCGGAAGCGCGTTCGGCGCAAGGTTCAAGTCAAAAGCGGAGCTTGCCGGCGGTGTCATATTAGTTCTGATAGGTCTGAAAATCTTGCTTGAGCACCTGGGTATTTTCTGAAAAGGTAGATGGGCATGAAATCAAAAAGCGTTGCCGTGTATGTCATAACAATCGTTCTTGCCGTTTTGTTCATACTCGCCGGGTATCATGTATTCAAAGGCTTCCCTATAGATTCGGAAGCCGGCATGACGGTTTACAGGGCGAAGGTCATTTCTGTTGACGGGTTCCGGGAAGAATTGGATTTTGACCGAAATATTGTTAAGACGGTTGCCTTTACCGCCGAGATACGCGAAGGCGCCGAAAAGGGAACGGCTGTATCCTGTACGCAAGAGGTGGGCGGGTCGTATGCCGCGCCGGAAAAGGAAGTCAGCGGCGGCGACAGCATCTTTGTTTATTACGACGAATACACGCAGCCGGAGGAATGGCGGTTTGCGGGCTATAACCGCATAAGCGCCCTTGTCGTCTTATGCGCGGCCTTTTTAGCGGCAATTGTATTAATTGGACGCGCAAAGGGCGTCAGTACGGTCCTTTCCCTGACGTTCACCTGCCTGGCAATCTTTCTGGTATACATACCGTCTATCTTAAACGGCATGAACGTCTATCTTTCCACGATTATGGCAGGCGCGTATATTATCGTGATATCCCTCATCCTGATTAACGGGCCCGGGCCGAAAACGCTGTGCGCCGTTTTCGGCAATATCGGCGGTGTGCTTGTGGCGGCTCTTTTAGCGTCATTCATGAACAAAATTCTGCACATGACCGGCTTCTTTATCAGCGAAGAAATGATGTTTCTATTTTTCCTGCAATCCGGTCAGACGCTGAATCTGGCGGGGATCGCCTGGGGCGGTATGGTGCTCGGTTCCCTGGGCGCGATTATGGACGTAGCCATGTCCATCGCTTCCTCCATGCACGAATTGTCCGAGCATATGTCCGAAAAGAGCTTTTCCAAGATGTTCGGCTCCGGGATGAATATAGGGCGCGACGCAATCGGCACGATGACCACCACCTTGATTCTTGCCTATATCGGCAGCTCGCTTGCGTTGGTGCTGCTGTTAATGGTTCAGTCGGGCAATATCCATTTTCTGTTCAGCATGGAGATGATTGCCGTGGAGATTGTACAGGCCGTTACGGGCAGCATGGGGATTTTGTTCGCTGTTCCGCTTACCGCGTTCTTTTCCGCTTATGTTTATTGTAAGCGGAAATGATAACGGGCTTGACAAACAAGAACGTATGTTATATAATAAGAATATAGGGATTGCATTTCATTGCTATAAGCAATTATGCGATTCTTTATTTTTATTATAAAGGAGTTTTAAGCTATGAGCAGTACCCCGAACTATGGATTTCAAAAAACCGTGGATATCCTGGCGGTCGATACAATCGACCGTGAGCTAAAACGAGTCGAAGACAAGGTGGACCAGCATTCCGCGCTGATAACCGCAAAGGTTGACAAAGCCGACGGATACAGTCTGATCCATAAAAAGAAGCTGGAGCGAATCACGCACAACCAAAATCACATTGAATGCTTAAGCAAACGAATCGACCGCGCGGACAGCGACATCGCCGACCGCTATACAAAATCTGAAACAGACGCCAAGCTTCAGCACAAAGCCGACAAATGCGAGCTGGAAAAGCATATGATCGACCCGGACGCCCACGGTGCGCTTCTTGACAAAATGTATACGCAAGCCGAGGTTGACGCGCTTTTGGCGGAGAAGGTGGATGTGGATAACCCTCTCACATCAAGCGGTATACCGCTTGTCACCGCTGAGCCGCCTATAATATACACGCTTCCACTACACCCTGACTTTACAGGAGCCATTACATACTCAAAAAATCAAAACGGTCTTATAGTAATTAACATTAATGTGACCAAAACCAGTGATTTCACGGCGGAGAACACCACAATAGCCACATTGCCAGTAGGTTTTAGAACAACAATGATTCGCAGTGTAGGTTATGTGCTTCAACCTGGCAACAGAACTAATGATGGTGCTTGTGGGTTAAGCGCTGACATAACCGGAATCATAAACATTGGATTAAAATCAACGCTTTACAGTGCAAGAGCAGTACAAGGGCTTCTTGTAAGCTATGCAATTTAGAAAGCTAAGGTGAATATTAGTAGCCCTCAAATGCATCTTAAAGCACTAATTCAAACATAAGTAGCCCATCACAAATCCAAAGCCAGGCTCATAAACCGCATGTTCATGAGCTTGGCATCCCGCTTATTGATCCCGGTTAATACAGTTTCCAGGTATATTCACATATCTGAAAAGAAAAGCATACCGCATTTCCGCGTGAATAACAACCTGTATTCAATAACGAGAAGTGCCGGCGCAGTGAAGCGATACCTTGAGTATTGAATACGGGTTCTAAAGCAAACGAACCATTAGGACTGCCTAATGGCCCGTTTGCTTTGTTATTCGGCTGTTATTCTATCAGCATTGTCCAATCGCCATCCACGATAAAGGAAGGGTGGCTGATTTGCAGGTTTATTTGCGTGGCAGGCTCCGAAAGGGTAACGTCCATTGTACATATTCCGTTTTCCCATAGAAGCTCGCCGCTGTCAATGTTATCGCCCTGAATAATCGCGTTCCGAATTCTGACGTTGTTTTTATCGCCTGTGTTTAATTTAAACACCAATCTGGCGGTCGTATCGGAAGTCCTTTCTATGCTTTGCAATACCATTTTTTGCAGGGATAGATTGATTTCCCCGTTGACCTCCTGCTTTTCGCCCGCGGCAGGGAGCGCTGCATTCAAATCCGCAAAGCTCTTGTCATAGGAAACGACGATTCCCGGAACATTCAGGGTGATTTGCTTGTTGTCAGGCGCGTTGGAAGTGAATTTGGTAAGCGGACGCCCCATATCGTTTGCATCGTAATGATACTCATAGGCCTTCCCTTCCGCGTCATAACCGATCAAAGGCATAAATTCCGCAAAGTAACTATTACTGGCAAGCCTGGAAAATGTTTCGGTTACCTTATCGCTCTCAGGGATAACGAGTGAGCGAAGCCGCAAATCCCGGTCGTCAAACGCGGTAAGGATTTGAATACCGTTGTCAATTTTCTTGTACCCCATTGATACCCATGTGACGGTGCTGGATTCAGCTTCAATAATATCACTGCCGTCCACTATCGGGTTCCCGCCGGAAAGCGCAACAGGGTAGCTTTTGTCGCCAACAATTAAATCAAACCTGTCGGTTGGCGGGAGGTTATAAAACACCAGGGTCATGCCGTCCCGCTCTCCCATGAAACCATCAGGCTCCAATTCTTTTCCGCCAATCCCGAGCTTGACGTCGGGACGGTTTTGCGGGTCGGCAATCAATCTTAATTCCAAATGGTTTGAGGCAAACATTGCTTTTACAAGGCTTTGATTTGCACCCAGCTCCAAAGGTCTTTCCAAGTAATAAGCGGGGCCGTCCACAACGGTTGCGTAAACCCCCGTTTTACTCGACAGCGACTTCAGGAATGCCGATATTTCAGCCGCGTAGGCGGTAGTAATGCCGAGAACCAGCACCAATGACGCCGCGATAACGGACAAAACTTTTCTTTTATGCAGTTGCATTTTTCGTTGCTCCTTTCCGAGCTTCCAGCGAGCCTTCTCCGCAATGGAATGATAATCAATTTCAATGCCGTCCATCATGTTATCAAGCTCCTGGCAAAATAAATGATTGTCTAAATTATTTATTAGCTTGGTTATGTGCTTTTCATCCATAAGAGAGAGCCTCCTTTATCCTGTTTCTGCCTCTCATGAGCCGGTTATCAACCGCGGAACGGCTCAATCCCATGGATACCATCAAGGTAGATATGTCTTCGCCTAAAAAATACCTGCGAATAAACAACTGCCTGTCCACATCATTAAAGGAATGTATGGTTTGGATAATCAGGCGCTGGGTTTCCTGGTCAATAACCTGTTTTTCGATATCAACCGGGGATTCCAGCCAATCGCCTTCAAAATGCCCGGGCGGATGCTTTTCAGCGCGCCGCTTGTATTCAAGGGCCTTATACTTTGTCAGTATCAGAATCCATGTTTTGAGGCTGCACCTGACCTCATTAAATCCGAACCCTGAATTTCCTTTAGTGATACGGTTTTCGCACCCTCTTTGTAATTGAACGTGAAAATCAGCTTGTCATCATAAACATACACGGAATTTACGAATATGTCAATCAGCCGTTGCCGTTGTTCTTGATTGCTGACGTCAATATCTCTGAATTTGTGAAGGGTGAACTCCAAAAACTCCCTTGTCAACAGCGGCTTTTCGATTTCCTCTTGCAGTATCTTCACCTCAATGTCACTCTTTGTCTGCTCCAACTCGTCAAGGCGCTGCTTGGTCGATGTGGTGAATATCCCTGCTTGGATGGCGTTGAGCATATTCTCAATGCCTTTTTCTGTTTCCGCAAGCTGTTCTTGAAGCATGGGGAGGCTGGTACTCTCTCGGTTCTGTACCTCCATGACAAGCTCGATAATATAATCGACAATAGCATTATCGTTGAGCATGGCAAGGGTTTCATCGACCACGATATTTTCAATCCATGCCTTTCTGACGGATTTTTTTGTACAGCCTTTACGCTTCTTGGCAGTCACGCATTTGTAGTATTGATGAAACTTCCCTGTGTGGCTTGTGCCGCTCTCACCCACCATATAGGCTTCGCATAAGCCGCAGAATAATTTCGTGCTAAGTAGGTAATTGTCCTCTTTCGCCTTTGTTCTGGCGGGTGCTTTTTTGTTTTTTGCCATGCGCTCCTGTACCCGGTCAAATAAATCCTGCGGCACGATGGCAGGAATACCGTTTGGGGTGACAATATCGCGGTAGCTGTACTCGCCAATGTACTTGCGGTTCTTCAACATGTATGTCACGCTATTAATACTCATTGGTTTTTTTGAACTGGTTAAAAGCCCTTTTTCATTGAGGAAATCTACAAGCTGGCGGACAGACTTTCTTTCATCAGCGTACATGGTAAAGGCTTCAACAACAAGCGGCGCGGTTGTTTTGTTGATTTTAAAAAATTGCTCGTCGTCTATGTAATAACCGACAGGGATTCCCGCGCCATTATATTTGCATTTCAGCGCGTTTTCAGTTAGGCCACGGATAACTTTTTCGGACAATTCCGCCGAATAAAATTCGGCATATCCCTCTAGCAAAGATTCCAAAAGTATACCTGTGGAATCTTCTGAAATTGGTTCAGTAGCCGACACAACCTTTACGCCGTTTTTCCGCAGGATTGCTTTGTTGTGTGCGCTGTCATAACGGTTTCTGGCGAACCGGTCGAGCTTCCAAACGAGCACCACATCGAATAATTGTTTGGCTGAATCCTTCATCATCTTCTGGAACTGCGGTCTGTTGTCCGTCTTGGCTGAAAATGCTCGGTCAATGTATGTGTTAAGAATCGTGATGCCGTGTTTTTCGGCATACTCTTTACACTCGCGTAACTGTCCCTCGATACTTTCCTCACGCTGGCTATCCGAACTGTACCGCGCGTAAATTACGCCCTTCATCTCTTGTCACCCACCATCTGCATAAGTGCTTCTTTCAGCCGTGAACTCATTGGTGAATTGGGGTCAAAGCACATCTCGACAAACTGTTCCCACTCTTGCTTGTCTGCCATTTTCTCTTTCAAGTTTTCTGGCTGATAATCATATTGCTTACCCTGTGGATTATCGGTGCGCCCGAAGATATAATCCATCGAAACGTCAAAATAATCCGCATACCATAAAAGCGTTTTGAGTGGCGGCGAGCCTGCTCCACTTTCATATCGGTTGATACTCACCTGTGATGATTCTATCATCGCGGCTATTTTTGCCTGTGATAGTTTCACTCCCTCGCGCAATGTCCGCAATCTCTCTCCGACTTCTTTCACGCTATCGCCCTCCTGTCTTATACAATAATTATATCCGATATTTTTATTATTATCAATAAAAATATCGGATATAATTTAGGGGCATCATCGGGCGAGCCAGCGAAGCATTAAGCGCATTTTTGCGCTTAACAAAAACGGCGAAAGCCGTTTTTACCGAATGGGGTTTCCAAAGGGGTGTCCCCTTTGGAACACGATTTTGCCGTAGGCAAAGTCTAGTGTGTTATGCCTGCCCGCCGACTGCCGCAAAATGTGTGTACACACTCGGTAAATTTGCATTTTTCAAGTGGCAGGGAAACGGACAGGATTTACGAGCAATCCGCGAGAAAACCCTACTACGTTTTCGATAAGGCGGGTAGGCATATTTCCCTTGAACGGCAACAGATTTTTTCGTATTTACCTAAAATCATGCGCGACATTTTGTATGGTTAACCCTTTTGTTTCCGCCATCCGAACTGTTTGAGCCGTCCCGCCCTCAATACCGTCATAATAGCAAATAAGGTGAGAGGAATTTTCTATCATGTAGCGGTTACGCTGCTCGTAGCAATTGTGTGTAAAGTCTGGCGATATAATCACTACTTGATTCGCGCATTGCTTTACAACCCTATGCAGTTCACCCCACGCCCCAGCAAATGTATGCGAAGCATACGGTAGAACGGCGGTCAAGCTGATAATGCTGTAATGCTTGTACTGTTCCCGAATATCAAGTAACATATCTGCACAGAGCAAATCAAAACCACGAGCCATGCCGCAAAGGAAAAATTGATACCCAAGTTCCAATGCTTTCAGTATAGATTTATTAATGTCGGATTGCAAGCGCAAATATCCAATATTGTTTTCGTCCATCAAAGGGAACGGGAACTTTTCCGGGCGATAGCCGCTAAAGCTGGCGGTGCAAAATGTGTCAGCATCCACTGTAATCTCTCCTAACCCCGAAACCCTGTTATGCTAATTATTATCATATTTTCTCGCACGATGCTAATCCTAATTAGGGGCTCGATTTCGGGCTCTATTATTTATTCTATAATACTGCAATAATAGAATAAAATCAAGGAAATGAGAAAATTTTTATGATAATATATGATAGGCTATGGGATACATTAGAAAAGAAAGGCATAACAAAATATAGATTGCGAAAAGACTACAATATTCGGAAATCGCAGTTAGACCGCTTGAAACGTAATGAATCAGTTACAACAAACACTATAGACAGACTGTGCAATATTTTGGATTGTGATATTACGGATATAATGGAACATATCAAGGATGATAATACTTTCAGTACATCCTCATGATTTAAAAAGGGCATGTAAGCCGTACTTTGGCTTACATGCCGTGATTGCCCACAAGCAAATAGCAGAAATTCCGTCAAGGGCGGTTGTGCCGTTCATCTTGACCCTTGACGGAATTTCTGCTTTTTGCTACTTGCTTATCAATTTCAATCTCGGAGCGAAGGTGAATAAAGCAAATCAAAAGGCTTCACTATTTACCCAACACCTCGATAACATATCCCGAAACATTTTTGAATGCCGGACAAAAATACGTACAGCTTCCGCATTTGATACACCGTTCAGTCTGATAAGAAGCGAAATTCAAACTTTTGCTGCTATCAACGGAGCAAACAATTTTAGCGGCTTTAATGTTTGCGGGGCATTTTCTAGTACAACTCCCGCATCGTTTACACTTGTTATTATTGTCTAAGCCAGGTGGATTTGCATATGCCGCAAAGTTTTCATGCTTGGAAAAGTCATCTGCCCCGGTGGCCTCGGTACATGACATTATCCCATGGCCTCGATACAGGGATTTGTTATCCGCTCCACCAAGGCCTTTCCTTAAAAGATTTGAGAGATTGTCGGTGGGGTACACATATGCGATTTTGGCAGAGGCTTTCGTTAAATCTGCAATTGTTACAAAACGTCCTCCATCGTAACATTGGTTAACTATTTTCCCAATCTGGTATACGCTTTGAAGATTCAACACCAGAATACCACGCTCCGCCGGGATTTCTTTATGATTCAAAGGAATGCCAAGTGCCTGCCGAATAAGGAAATGTTCTTCGCCCATCGGGTATCTCGGCGGAACAATAGAGACGGAAAATTTACTATTTGCTTTGACATATTTATTTTTCGTGGCTAAGACCACATCCCCTAAGGAGAGCGCCTGTGTCAGATAATGAATCGCATGTGTGATTTCAGCATATCTGTTGTCTAACAACCATTTATCATGCATAAGTGCGGGGTCGCATTCGACGGCATTTATCAGGAGTACCTTTTTAGCGGATTCCGATAAAAGAAAGCTTGTGATTTTTTTGTATATGGGAAAGCCATTCCCGCTCATTCCTGTAATATCCACGCTTTCAAGGGCGGTAAGGAAATCCTCTCTGGAAATACCGGGTACAAAGTTTGATACTCTTGGTTCATCTCCAATCAGTTCAGGGGATGATAACGAAACAACCTTACCTATATAATTCTTCAAAGGCTTCCGGCTTCCTTTACCATTTGCCCGCCTTTCTTGTTTTTGTGCCGTTTTCAAATATGAATTGCTATTCACTATTCTTTTGTTAATCAATGGTATTGGATTCATCTTATCCTAGTTCCTTTCAATCATTACTAAATCTCCCAATCAAAGAGCCGTATTGAAGAATGTGCCCGTTCATACTCTTTAGCAGCTCTTTTTTACCTGAACCGCTATCTATCGCTAACATGCAATCTAATACATACACCTGAAATTGATAGCGATGGGCTTTTTTAATGAAAGACGGCGGCTTTGGGCCCCTATACCTGTGTTTTCCGTACCCAACGCCTTGAACTGCGCCGCCTAATGAATCAACGACCGCCCCGTGCGGGATGTTTTCTGGTATGACGTTTTGAACCGGAATGTTCCAAATAATCCAATGATTAAATATCCCAATAACAGGTATATCATGGTCGTCCATGATAATTGCGATTGATTTAGCGTCGGGTGAAATATCCGTAATGGCTAATTCGGGGGATATATCTTCCCCCCTACCTGTATATTTTAGGGGCATGAAACCATTGTGTTCAAACGCGCTGCTTTCTATGTGTAGCGTATCAAATGACGGGTTCAATTCAAATCCCTCCCTTTTTGTTGATAATACGATGATTACAAGCAATAACAATATGGCTGACACAATAACATTTCGTCTCGTCTTTTTAGAAAACGGTTTATTCATCTGCTTCACCTGCCGTCCGCAGGTTTGCCTGCATTTTTTGCAGTAACTGCAAAGCATTGGCTAACTCATCCTGCGTGATTCCGGCAAAAACCTTATCCAGCAATTTCTTTCCCAATAGCATGTTTGTTTGAAAGAAGTCATACGCTTTGTAGGTTGGGGAGATACATAATGCCCGACTGTCGGAAGACGATTTTTCTACCGATAGATAGCCGTTTTTTTCGAGAATAGCTACCATTTTTTTCATGCTTTGCCGAGTAACGCCCATTTCCAAAGCGAGATTGTTTACCGTAGGATTATTCAAATTGCCTTTATATAAGAGCAATAACAAAAACCATTGCTTTAGGGTAAGTTCATTTGAGAGCTTGTCGCCCTCGGCCTGTAACTTATTTGAAAGATAAAAAATGCTTGTAAAGACACCTTGTTCCAGAATTATTTGTTTCATTAACATTCACCTCCATTGCACAAATAGGCAACCATCTGCATATATTATACGCAGATGGTTGCCTATTGTCAAGAGGTTTACTTTATTTACTTCGCCTTTTTTGCCCGAAGGTGAGCAAGATTTCTTCCTTTATCCTTCCCGCTCTGCCGCATTCGCAAATATATGCTTTGCCAAATCCTCAAACATTTTCTTGCCTTTTTCATCAAACACAGGAGATAGCCCGACCGCTCCCGCAGTCATAGCGGCTATATCATCAGCAGTAGGCAGCTGTTTAGGATTCTCGGCTAACTGCACACGGAACAGCTCAAAAAATTCAGCCGTTGCCACATCACCCTGCACTTTTCCAGTCTCCATATCCTTCTTAATATCTCTTAATATAGCCATAAACGTGCTTTTGATTTTCTCAATTTCAGCTTCATGCTCACCCATCTTATGTGATTTCATCAGGCGAGTATTTGATGCTATTTCACCTTTGCTATCCGGGTTCATCTTCGCAAAATCGCCAAGCATAGCTGTTGCCATATCAATCATTTCGTTTCGTGTCGCTATCCCGGCGGCAATGGTATCTTCAAAATACGCCTTAATCACCTTTAACATATAGGGGAACTTTTGATGCTCCAATAAGCGGTTTAGTATCGGTATATCAGCAGGGTTAGTCACAAGTGTTTTGACCGCCCCTTCGGACAGCCTCAACTCGCTAATATCATAGCTTTTCTTAACGCTTACGGTAGTCAGGCCAAGTATGTAATCGGTTGAGACATTCAGCGCCTTTGAAAGATTGATAAGAATATCGCTGCTGATATGCTTTGTCTGCCCATTCTCTATTCGGCTTAACTGTGATGCTGCAATCCCAATAATATCGCTCAATTCTTTCTGCGAAAACCCTTTGCCATCCCGCAAATCACCTATACGTTGTCCGATTGTTCCGGGCAGATACATGATGTCACGCTCCTTTGCCATATTGTATCATGTGGATTGTGAATTTGCAATTTCTAGGCCTAGACTTTCGTAAAAATGCAGTTCCCGCAAGAAAGCGGGAATTTCTTTTTTCTGTGCGATAATTATATTAGACCATCCCTATAAATCAAAAAAACAGGAGGTACAATGCCACAATACGCAATCATGCGGTTCGCAAAACAAAAGGGCGGTGCTGGCGCACTGGAAGCCCACCACGAAAGGACAAAAGAAAAGTATGCCAGCAACCCCGATATTGACACCGAGCGGAGCAAACTCAACATACATATCATCAAGCCCGAAACATCCTACAAGCGGGAATCAGACAACCGGATAGAAGCGGCCGGATGCAAAACCCGCAAAGACAGCGTAAGGTTCATAGACACACTGATTACCGCAAGCCCCGACTTCTTCAAGGGGAAGAAAAGCACAGAGGTCAAAACCTACTTTGAAACGGCGGTTGGCTTCCTCTCACGAAAGATTGGCAGAGACAACATATTCACCGCCGTAGTCCACATGGACGAACGCACTCCACATATGCACCTCTGCTTTACCCCCATCACGGAGGATGAGCGATTATCGGCAAAGGACATAATCGGCAACCGTGTACAGCTTACCAAGTGGCAGGATGATTTTTTCGCCCACATGGTTAAGAAGTTTCCTGACTTAGAGCGGGGGGAATCAGCCAGCATCACAGGCAGGCGGCACATCCCAACAAGGGTATTCAAACAGGCGGTTCACCTGACCAAGCAAGCAGCACAGATACAGGCCATACTGGACGGTATCAATCCACTCAATGCCAGCAAAAAACGGGACGAAGCCCTCGCCAAATTACACAAATTCTTCCCCAACATGGAGAAGTTTGAAACACAGGTCAGGAAATATCGGCGGGAGATAGACCACTTGGAAAAATTGAACGCCGTACTCGCCAAGAAAGCAGCGGCAGGCGAAAAGGAGAGTTTCAGCAAGCAGCTTGAAACAGCCCAACTACAAGCCAATTATCATAATCTACAACGGTTCGTGGACTCGCTACCAGAGGACGTTAAGCGGCAAGCAAGACAAAACCAAAAATCACAAGGCCATCAGAGATAACGGTTAGGCGGGGGCGGCAGAAATGTCGCTCCTGCCGACACCTATATAATTGTGATTCTGCAATTCTAAGGTGTAGACTTCACTGGAATTGCAGAACCCGCATAAAAACCGGGTTTCCGGCTTGACATGATACAATGGGTATATGGCAAAGCCATATACCACCCACAAGGGGGGCTGATACATATAAGCAATGGCACATCTAATACAAGCACACTTGTTCCTTGAAAATTGAATATTACGGAGGTCAACGGTTAGTGGCAAAACGGCAAAAAGATTATGGCACAGGGATTCCACGGCACGAAATAGAAGCACTGGCCCGGGCGCTGCTCCCAACCATGCAAGCGATGTATGAGGACGAAAACATCCAAAAAGAGTTCGCGGAGTGGCAAGAACGGCAGGCAAAAAAGAAGAAAGCTAAAAAAAGCTGATAGATAAAGCAAAGGAACGGACAGGGATAAGGCAAACAGTCGCCCCTGTCCGTTCCTTTTTGTTTTATCGTACCTTGCATCGTTTTACGAATTTCTATCGTCTGTAAAACCTTTTTCCGGAAAATCATACCATATGCAGTATGCAATCAACCCTGCAAACCACAATATATAGTATGATTTTCTTGCCTTAACGGATGACAGGATTTGAGAAGACAAAAATTCAGCCCTCTATTTTTCGCTTAAATAAAGCACAAATCCGAAACTATCTCCAACAGAAAATATCTGTTTCGATAGGTTCGGATTTGAATGGTTTGGTGCCTCTTTTTGAATCAAACTGATTTATTTTTAGCCAGGCCTCCAAAAAGACGTCGGATACACATTCCTCTATATCCTCCTTGCTGCTGCCTATATTCAGAATGTTGTGCGCAAGGTAATAAACAGGTTTTGTATATTCCTGGATCAGAAACTCGAAAGCGTTTGGATTCCGCTTCCTAATTTCAGAAATGAGCTCATTTTCTGAATCACGCACGGGCCTGTTCACCCCTTTCACCATACACTATGCGATGAATCCCGTATATCTCTCAAATATAAACAAATCAATATCCGGTAATGTTTGTCAAGATGGTTTTTTTTATTGAGCAAACCTGAAAAGCAAGGCTCATGAATCACATGTTTATGTGAATGCGTGTGAACGTCAGTTCACACGCAATTCAAATCATGATAAAGTCATGAGCCTTTTACCTTTATTCATAACGGCAAACCCGCATTAAATGAAGGATTTTGGCATCAAGCAAATTCCCTTTTTTCATGCTTTAAAATATACGAGCAGCAGGAAAACGTAAATTGGATAAGCAAAAATAAACACACCTGATGGCATGGAACGGCCCGCGTGGGAAACGCCGGGCGAACCTTTGACTGGGGTAATACGGCCTTTCAAATTTATCTGCCGTTCCTCTCTTTTACATGCTTCTTAATCCGTTTCATTTCTCCTTTGCCGCCAAACATCCTGTTAATTTTTTCATTTTCAAGCTGGCGGGCATTTAGGCCGTCATATGATATTTCGCGCTGTAATTTCTGATAACTTTCAAAGCGCTTTTCTGATAAAGTCCCATTTTCAATCGCTTTCCTAACTGCACAGCCGTGTTCCGTTTTGTGAGAACAATCGCCAAATTTACAACAAGCGGCGACTTCTTCAATATCCTCAAAAGTTTTTGAGAGGTTTCCGGTATATATTTGCAACTCGCGCATACCGGGCGTATCGATGACGATACCGCCGTTTGGCAACCGCAATAATTGCCGGTGCGTCGTAGTATGCCGGCCTTTATCATCATCCTGACGGATTGCTTTTGCTGCAAGCACATCCTGCCCCATAAGGCGATTGATAAGCGTAGATTTTCCAACTCCCGATGAACCGATAAACGCAACCGTTTTCCCCCGCCCAATACAGGCGTTGATTGCCTCATATCCATTTTCGGAAGAGCAGGCAAGAACATCCACTCCCATACTTACGGCATAAACTTCATTTAGCTTCTGCTGCAAATCGTCGCACAAATCGGATTTTGTTAAGACAATGACCGGTGTCGCCGTGCTGCTCCACGCAATCGTCAAATACCGTTCAATCCTTCTCAAGTTGAAGTCGGCGTTGAGCGACATACAGATAAAGATAATATCAATATTTACCGCTATCATCTGTCCGGCATTTACTGTGCCGGCCGCTTGCCGCGCTAAAACACTTTTGCGCCGCAGCGTGTGATGAATGATTGCATTTCCGGAGCTTCCGTTCGTCCGGTCAATCATAACCCAATCTCCGACTGCCGGAAAGCTGGTTTGGCCGTCCGCGTGGTAAGCAAATTTACCCGAAACACTTGCGCTTATTTCTCCACACTCGCAAATTACTGTATATAAATCACGGTATTGCCCGGTAACTCTCGCAATGAACAGACCAGAATACAAAGCTGCTTCCTGTTCAAAATGTTCGCTTAATCCATAATCTTTCAAATTGATATTCAATAATTTCATTCCTTTCGCAAAATAAGCGTATGCAAAATGACCTTACAATAAACAAAAAAGCGCAGTTGCCCACTGCGCTACAAAACAAAAAAAGGTGTTGGACAACACTTCTCCGATTGTCATATAAGGCATTTGGACACACAAAACAAGCAGGTAAAACCTGCTACTGTGATGCAAATAATTGCCTTATTGACCGACCGACATCCACACACCTCTTATTTTATATTATATTGCCTAAGATAACACGAAATTGTAGAATTGTCAATCAAGTTAATATCCGGCTTTTTGTATCATGTTATGGCAGACGATTTACAGGTACGATAACGCAGCCTGAAAATAGTGTCAACAGGCCCTAATAAGAACAAGCGCGCCGGTCTGATAACCGGCGCGCTTGTTGTTTATGCAAAACTCATTCGCGGGTAAGCCAGCAAAGGTATGTGCCAAAATGTGATGCGCGTCACGGGTGCAGGTTCAGCCTGCCCGGCGCGCCCTATACCTTCACCTTGTCTTTTTCTTTCTCCTCAGCCTTGTTGAAATAGCGCTCGAAAACGCCGTTGAACATGCAGCCGTGGCGGGCTTTATCCTTGCACATCTCATGAAGCGTGTCGTGGATTGCGTCAAGACCCAGCTGCTTTGCCTTATTGGCAAGCTTTTTTTTATTCCGGCACGATTCGTAAGCGGCTTCGCAACGTAGCTGAAGGTTCTTTTTCGTATCGTTAAACACAATTTCACCTAAAATCTCGGCAAGCTTTCCGGCGTGCTCGGCTTCTTCCCGTGCAATACGGTGGTACATGTTTGCGATTTCGGGGAACCCCTCCCTGTCCGCCTGCCGCGCCATTGCTATATACATGCCGACTTCTGTGCATTCATCCGAAAAATTCGCGCGCAAATCATTCATAATGTCAAAATCAACGCCGTTGGCTATGCCTATCCGATGCTCGTCCGCCCAGTTTAAGCCGTCGTGCTTCATCGGCTTGAATTTATTCTGCGTCGCCTTGCATTGCGGACATACCGCGGGCGGGGCGTCGTTTTCGTGCAAATATCCGCATAACGTGCAAATAAATTGAGACATCCTGAAATCCCTTTCTTTTCCATTTTTTCACAGTATACCAACGTGTCAGGAAAGAAACCGCGCTTATCCTGTCGAAAAGCAACTTTGAAATATAATTTTGAATAATCAGAGTTAATTTTGGCGATAATATTTCCAGATTAAAGGAAAAGAGGTGAAATCTGATGTCTAAAAACAAAGGCGGCGGTAATAATGCCGACATGAAAGGCCCTGGAATGACAAACGAGACCTCCGAAATGACACATTCGCAAAATACGCAGAATAAATCCGGCAGCGGTAAAAACAAGGGCAGTAATAAAAAGGGGGGCAAATAGAACTACACATTAAAAAGCGGAAGCGCTACCGGCTTCCGCTTTTTTATCTTTCGATAGAAGTAGTGAACTACACATGATGTGAACAAATGTGGACGTAAGTTCACATTTGTTCACACAGCGTAACAGGCTATCGTTCATATGCGTTCATATATTTTGCTTTTCAAGTAAGAGCAGCTTTTCTTTTTTATCCAACCCGCCGCCGAATCCCGTTAAGGAGCCGTTTTTTCCGATGACCCTATGGCACGGTATGAACACGGCAATCGGGTTGCGGTTATTTGCAAGGCCCACCGCCCGGCACGCTTTGGGATTGCCGGCCACCCTGGCAATTTCGCTGTAGGCGCGTGTTTCGCCATACGGAATCTCAAGAAGCGCCCGCCAGCATTTCATTTGCCATTCGGTGCCGCGAGGCTCAAGCGGCAGATCGAACGTCCGGCGTTTGCCGTTTAAGTATTCCTCAAGCTGGGAAAAGGCTTCTTTAATCAGCGGCGTTTCCTTGGTTTCCATATCCCGGGGGGCTTTCCGGTCATCAAAACACAAACTTATAATTTTGCCGTTTTCTTCAGCAATCCCGATTGTCCCTATCAAGGTTTCCCTATACGACATCGGCATGAAAACACTTCCCATTCCTTGTTTTTATGTACGCTTATAGTATAGCACAACGTAAGGCTTGACGTAAATGATATTTTATTATAAAATATGTGGGTATATTACATGCCGCAGTGGCGGAACTGGCAGACGCCCAGGACTTAAAATCCTGTGATGGCAACATCGTACCGGTTCGATTCCGGTCTGCGGCACCAAGCAGCTTGAAGCTGCACACACAGACACGCGCTTTGTTTGCATGTGTCTGTGTTTTCCATTCACCGCATTTTCTGCATCTAAAACGACCAAAAGACACAATGTTCAAAGAACAAGAAAACCGTCAATTCTTAGGAATTTGAAGGCGAAATTGCAAAAAAGATGGATACCACCGTGCGCACGTTGCAATACTACGATAAGGAAAACATCCTCTCACCATCCGCTGAAAGTGACGGCAGGCTCAGGCTTTACACCGATAAGGATATGGTCAAGTTTTATCAAATCCAATCTATGAAATGATTAGGCTTTTCGCTCGGCGATATCAAAAGTCACCTCACTTCTCTTGACACTCCGTCGGAAGTAGCAGATGCTCTTACGCAGCAGGCCAAATGGTTGTGCTTGGTCAAATAGTCAGGGGCATTTTATTCGGAATTGTTATTTGGTGGATTAAGGACAGCATTATCGGCAAAAGGCTAGCGCAGCTATGCCTCAAATCGTGGAAGCGGATTTTCCTCAATCCCTTTTTCTGCAAAAGCCACGCAGAGTGATGCAACACATAATCGGGCTTGATTTGCTTTCCAAGGTCGTTAACAAAGAACAACAATTGTTAGGGCCTGTTGACATAATTCTAACTGCCTGCCACGGCATGAACCGCAAAACCAGCGGCGGAACAAGCGTCGCGGCATGAGCGGCAAGCCGGCGCCGGCACAAAGCCATTCTTGTATTCACGTGTAAAATGAGGTAAAATAAGCTAGAGGTGATGGCAATGTCAGAAATTAAATTGACGCGTTTAAGCGGCAGCGCCGGGTGCGCCGCGAAGCTGGGGCCGGGCGCGCTTTCCGAGATTGTGCGCGGCCTGCCGAAGCAGCATGACGAAAACCTGCTTATCGGTTTTGATTTAAGCGACGACGCATGCGTCTACAAAATAAACGACGGGCTTGTTATGATACAGACGGTGGATTTTTTTCCGCCTGTTGTGGACGATGCGTATACCTACGGGCAAATCGCGGCGGCAAACGCGCTTTCCGACGTGTACGCGATGGGCGGCACGCCGTGCCTTGCGCTGAATTTGTTGTGCATACCCGGCAAAATCGCGCAGGATGTCGCGCAGGATATCTTAAAAGGCGGGCTTGACAAGGCGGCGGAGGCGGGCGCCGTCATCGCAGGCGGGCATACGATAGACGACAACGAACCGAAATACGGCCTTTGCGTGACGGGGATCGCAAAGCCGGGCGAAATCTGGACAAACGCGGGCGCCGTACCGGGCGACATGCTTGTGCTTACAAAACCGCTTGGTACCGGGATTTCCATTACCGCGAAAAAGCTTGATAAATTAACGGATGAAGAACTTTTACCCGCGATTGAATCCATGCGCGCGCTCAATAAATACGCAAGGGATGCGGCCGTTAAAACCGGAATCAACGCCTGTACCGACGTGACAGGCTTTTCCCTGCTGGGCCACGCGCGGGAAATGGCGTTCGCAAGCGGCGTAACGCTTGAAATTTCCGCGGAAAAGCCGGCGCTCCTGCCGCATGTCGCGGCGCTTGCCAAGGAGGGCATCATCCCGCAGGGGGCGTACCGGAACCGGAAATACCTTGAGGATAAAATCATAATCGGCGAACACATCCCCGCGTATTTGACGGATATCTTGTTTGACCCGCAGACCTCGGGCGGCCTGCTCATCTCGCTTCCGGGGGAAAAAGCGGATATGTTGATGGGACTGCTCGAAAAAATAACGCCGCATGCGAGAATCATCGGCCGCGTACTGGAGTTCAACGGTACGCATATTAAGGTTGTGTAACGATGAAGCTGATTAAAACAACGGACGCGGAGGGCCACGTGATTTGCCATGACCTTACGCAAATTATAAAAGATAAAACAAAGGATGCGCGGTTTCGCAAGGGACATATCGTGACAAGGGAGGATATCCCCGTATTACTGGACATGGGCAAGGAACATCTTTATGTGTGGGAAAACCGCGACGGCATGCTGCATGAGGACGACGCGGCGCAGATTCTGTATGAAGTTCTGGCAGGTACCGATATGGCGCCCTCCGAGGTGAGGGAAGGCAAAATTGATGTGATTGCCAAATGCGACGGATTGTTCGATGTCGATAAGGACAGGCTTTTTGAGATAAACAGCATCGGAGAAATCATGGCGGCAACGCGGCATGGAGGGTTTCCCGTGAAGGCGGGCGACAAGCTTGCGGGCGCAAGGGTGATACCGCTTGTGATAGCGGGGGATAAGCTGGAAGAAGCCAGAGCCGTCGGCGCGGGAAAGCCGCTGCTCACGCTCACGCCGTTTCAAAAGGGCAAAAAGGTCGGGATCGTCACAACCGGCTCCGAAATTTTAAACGGCAGGATAAAGGATACGTTCATGCCTGTGCTGAAGGAAAAAATCGAGGAGTACGGCGCTGTCCTGACGCACCACGAGCTGACGGGCGACGACGGGGAGAGAATCACGAAGGCCGTCACCGGCATGATGGAGGACGGTGACGACATGGTGCTGTGCAGCGGCGGCATGAGCGTCGACCCGGATGACGCGACGCCGCTTGCAATCAGAAACACGGGCGCCGAGGTCGTCAGCTACGGCGCACCGGTTTTGCCGGGCGCGATGTTCATGCTCGCGTATTATAACGGCAGGCCCGTCATCGGGCTGCCGGGGTGCGCGATGTACGCCAAGCGCACGATTTTTGACCTGATTCTGCCAAGGCTGATGGCAAACGTCAAAATAACGGCGGAAGGGCTGGCGGATCTGGGGCACGGCGGGCTTTGCCTGAACTGCGAAAGCTGTACGTACCCGAACTGCGGGTTTGGGAAGGGGTAGGCGCAGGCCGGCAAAGTGAATACGGAAATTTATATTATCAGTTATATTGGAGGTATCCGCATGAAATACATTGATGATAACAAGGCGGCATGGGAAGAAGCTTTTGACAATCGCCGCCCGGGCTGGACCGATAATAATCATTTGCACCTTAAAAGTGAAAAATATGCATTTTTTGATTCAGATTTAAAGGAACTGCTTGAAAGCATAAACTTTAGTTGTAAAACGGTAGCCCAATTTTGTTGTCATGACGGAAGAGAATTGTTGTCGCTTATGGGTGGTGGGGCAGAATCTGGCGTTGGTTTTGATATTGCTGAAAACATGATAAGCTACGCGAAAGAATTAGCAGAAAAATCCGGTATTACAAATTGTTCATTTCATGCGTGCAATATCCTTGACATATCGGAACGTTACTATGACCAATTTGATTTCATTCTATTCACAATTGGCGGTATCATCTGGTTTGAGGATTTGACGCTTCTTTTTGAAAAAGTGTCAAAATGTCTGAAAAACGGCGGTATGCTGCTTATCAATGATTTCCACCCCATCATAAATATGTTGGCTTTGCCGGGTGAGCCTGAGTATAATCCTAATGATTTGAATCGGGTTGTACATTCTTATTTTACTAGAGCGCCTTGGATTAGCAATAACGGCATGAGTTATATGTCAACCTTACAGGAATCAAAAACATTTACGAGTTATAGACATAAAACGTCGGATATTATTAACGCATTGGTTGCAAACGGTATAAATATCACTAAGTTTGAAGAGTATGAGTACGATATAATGATAGAAACCAAAGTATATGAGGGCATAGGTTTCCCATTGTCGTTTATCTTGGTCGCAGAAAAAGGCAGTTAACAAGCATTATCTACACTCGCTTTACGTTATGGTACGGGCGAAAATCCTATTTATCACTTGTCTAAGTACACAAACAATGATAAAATAGTACTGCCAAACACCAAAACGATGATACGGGAGGATTGATGATATGGGAATTCCGTTGGATTTTGTGGTTCATAATATCGAAGCATGGGAAAAAGAGGCGAAAAACGGCAACAAGTGGACAATACCTGTTTTACCCGAGGTGATAGAGAGGGCCAGAAAGGGCGACTATGAAATCCTCCTGACGCCGACAAGGCCGGTTCCGAAGGCTTGGATTGGCGATGTTTCGGGCAAGCGCGTGCTGTGCCTTGCAAGCGGCGGCGGACAGCAGGGCCCTGTTTTTGCGGCGCTCGGAGCGGTCACCGCAGTGCTTGACATCTGCCCCGTACAGATTGAATCGGATGAAGCGGTCGCAAAGCGAGATGGCCTCAACATCATGCTGGAGGTCGGCGACATGCGCGATTTGTCACGGTTTGGCGACGGCACCTTCGACATGGTGTTCAACCCCGTTTCAACCTGCTTTATAGATGATGTCGAAAAGGTATGGAGCGAGTGTGCCCGTGTGCTTAAAAAAGGCGGCGTGCTGCTTTCGGGCTTCTGCAACCCGCTGTTATATATTTTCGAGATTGACGCGTGGGACAACGGCGAGCTTAAGCTCGCGAACACAATCCCATATTCCGACATGGAGCAGATGCCGCCGCCGCACTTTAAGCGAAGGCTTGAGGAAGAGGAAACGCTTGAATTTGGGCATTCGTTTGAAAGCTTGATTGGCGGGCAGCTTAAAGCGGGCTTTACGCTCCAAGATATGTACGAGGATAACGGCGGCGGAATCTCGCTGCTTGACCCGTATATCAACACCTTTATGGCGACAAGGGCAGTGAAGAAATAAATCTGTCCGGCAGCTGTAGGGGTTCGCGAACAGGAAGAGGAAACCGGATGGAAACAACGATAGCGGCAATTTCGACCGCGCTTTCAAGCGCGGGGATTGGCGTGGTGAGAATCTCGGGGCCCGCGGCTTTTTCGGTCGCGGAAAAGGTATTTCGCGCGAACAGCAAAAGACCCGTTTCAAAAATGCGCGGGTACACAAGCGCCCTCGGCAGGGTCTATGACGGCGAAGACGCGGTTGACGAGGCGGTATGCCAGGTGTTCCGCGCGCCGCGCTCTTATACCGGCGAGGATGTCGTGGAGCTTAGCTGCCACGGAAGCGTCTGGATTCTGCAAAAGACATTGCGCTTATGCCTGCAAAACGGCGCGGAGGCTGCGGCGCCCGGTGAGTTTACAAGACGGGCGTTTTTAAACGGCAAGCTGAACCTCACGCAGGCGGAGGCCGTGATGCAGCTCATTTCGGCACAGGGGGAGAGCGCCGCGAAAGCGGCGCTTTTGGCGCGCGACGGCGCGATTTCAAACAGGATTCACGGCGTTGCCAAAAAGCTTGTGGAGCAGTCCGCGTTTCTTGCCGCGTGGGCCGACTTCCCCGAAGAGGATTTGGAAGAGCTTGACGAGGCATGGCTTTTTGATATTTTATGCAGTTCATGTGAGGAAATAAAAAAACTTCTTCACTCCTACGACACGGGCAGGATGCTGCGCGACGGGGTTTTAACGGTCATCGCGGGGCGCCCGAACGTGGGGAAATCCACGCTGATGAACCTGCTGGCGGGGGAGGAGCGCAGCATCGTGACGGATGTGCCCGGCACGACGCGCGACATTGTGGAGGATACCGTGCGCCTTGGCGGTTTCACGCTGCGCCTTGCCGATACCGCCGGAATCAGGGAGACGGACGATATCGTTGAGATTCAGGGCGTTCAAAAATCAAAGCGCCGAATCGAAGCGGCGGAGCTTGTTCTGGCGGTTTTCGACAGCTCCGACGAGCTTTCGCCGGACGATTACGCGCTGCTGTCGGAGCTTGCGGGCAGGCCCTGCATTGCCGTAGTAAACAAGATTGATTTGCCGGCAAAGCTGGATATTAATTTGATACGGGAGAAAATACCGCATGTCGTGACGATTTCCGCGAAGAACGGCGAGGGCCGCGAGAAGCTTGTCTCCGTTACGTCGGGCCTTTTGGGGCTTGCAAGCTTCGACCCCGCCGCCGGAATCATCGCAAGCGAGCGCCAGCGGCTGTGCCTTATGAAAGCCGGGGATTCGCTTGAGGAAGCGAAAACGGCGCTTTCAAGCGGCATGATCGATGCTGTCGGTGTATGCGTAGACTTTGCTTTGGACACCCTTTTTGAGATGACGGGCGAGAAAGCTTCCGACCATGTGATTGACGAGGTTTTCGCGAAATTTTGTGTGGGGAAATAGAGGATGGAGTATTTTGCGGGCAAATTTGACGTAGCCGTGATAGGCGGCGGGCACGCGGGCGCGGAAGCGGCGCTTGCCTCCGCGCGGCTTGGGGCTGAGACAGTGCTCTTCTCCATGTCGCTTGACGCGCTCTGCAACCTGCCGTGCAACCCTTCCATCGGCGGCACGGCGAAGGGCCACCTCGTGCGGGAGCTTGACGCTTTGGGCGGCGAGATGGGCAGGGCCGCCGATGCGGTGTTCCTGCAAAGCCGTATGTTAAACCGCGGCAAAGGCCCCGCAATGCACAGCCTGCGCGTTCAGGTCGACCGTTCGAAATACCACCTCCACATGAAAAAGGTGCTGGAAAATCAGCCGGGTCTTTCGATTAAACAAGCTGAAATCATCGATATCAGGCTGGATGATAACGGTGCCGTAAAGGAGATTGTGACAACGCTTGGCGCGGTCTACCGGATAAAAGCCGCCGTGATTTGTACGGGAACCTATTTAAACGGCAAGATTTTTATCGGGAATTCCGTCATAAGGAGCGGACCGGACGGCCTGCACGCAGCGGAGAAGCTGACGGATTCCATCGCGAGGCTGGGCGTGAGGCTGCAACGGTTTAAGACGGGCACTCCGGCGCGGGCGCACCGCGACAGCATCGACTTCTCGAAGCTTGAAACGCAGTACGGCGACGAGCCGGTGACGCCTTTCTCCTTCGGGACGAGAGACAGGCTTCAAAACACGCTGGTGTGCCACATTGCGTACACAAACGAAAAAACGCACGGAATCATCCGGGAGAACATCGAAAAAAGCGCGATGTACAGCGGGAACATCACGGGCATCGGCGCGCGGTATTGCCCCAGCATCGAGGATAAGGTCATACGCTTCGCCGATAAGCAAAGGCATCAGATCTTTGTGGAGCCGATGGGGCTTGACACTGCGGAAACATACTTACAGGGGGCGTCCTCGTCTCTGCCGGAGGATGTGCAGACTGAGATGTACCGCACCATCAAGGGCTTTGAGCGGATTGAAGTCATGCGGCCCGCTTACGCGATTGAATACGACTGTATTGACTCCACAGAAATGAAACCGACGCTGGAGTTTCTGAATATACCGGGATTATACGGCGCGGGGCAGTTTAACGGCACGTCCGGTTACGAGGAGGCCGCGGCACAGGGTTTTGTCGCGGGCGTCAACGCGGCGCACAAGGCGCTCGGGGAGAAGCCGTTCACGCTGGAGCGAAGCGGCTCGTACATCGGCACGCTGATAGACGACCTTGTGACGAAGGGCTGCCTTGACCCGTACCGTATGATGACGTCGCGCTCCGAGTATAGGCTGCTGCTGCGCCAGGACAACGCGGACGCGCGCTTAACGCCGACAGGGCGGGGGCTTGGGCTGATTGACGATACGCGCTGGGAATTATTCCAGACAAAACAAAAACAAATTGAGAATGAGAAAAAGCGCATAGCGGGGGTCAACCTGCCGCCGTCGGAGGCGCTAAGCATCCTGCTATCGGAAAAGGGCACAACACCCGTGACAACAGGTATAAGGATGGTCGAGCTTATCAAACGCCCGCAGATGGATTATAAATCCCTGAAGCCCTTTGACCCGCAAAGGCCGGCACTTCCGGACGACGTGACGGAGCAGATTGAGATACAGGTGAAATATGAGGGGTACATTGAAAAGCAAAAGGTACAGGTAAAGGCGCGGGAAAAGCTCGAGAAGCAGAAGCTGCCGGAGGATATGGACTACGCTAACATACAGGGGATACGTCTGGAGGCGCGGGAAAAGCTTGCGAAAATCAGGCCGGAAAGCATAGGGCAGGCAGCGCGGATTTCAGGCGTCAGCCCTGCGGATATCTCGGTGCTGCTGATTTATCTGGAGCAGCAAAGGCGAACTCCAAAAAACGAAAACGGGTGATAGGATGGGCCAAATCTCACAAATATTGGAGCGATACGCGCCGGATATATCAGGGGACATGCTGGAGCGGCTTGAGCTGTACGCCCGCGTGTTGCTCCAGTGGAGCGAAAGGATGAACCTTACGGCAATTACGCAGCCGTCTGAGATTGCGGTAAAGCATTTTTTGGACAGCCTTTTGCCGCTGAACGCCGTGACAATCCCGAAAGGCGCGTCGCTGATCGACGTCGGCTCCGGCGCGGGATTCCCCGGCGTTGTCATGAAAATCGCAAGGCCGGACATAAAGCTGGCGCTGCTTGACAGCATGAAAAAACGCACGGAATTTCTAACGGCGCTTTCCGAGGCGTTGGAGCAGGATAACGAAATCATCCGCGCCCGCGCGGAGGAAGCCGGACGCGACGACGCATACCGCGAACGCTACGATTTTGCAGCCGCCCGTGCCGTCGCACCGCTGCCCATGCTGTGCGAATACTGCCTGCCGTTTGTAAGGCCCGGCGGCGAATTCATCGCGCTGAAAGGCCCCGACGCCAAACGGGAAACGGGGGAAAGTGCCCGTGCGTTATCCTTGCTGTCAGGCGAAATACGCGCCGTAAAGGAGTTTCGCCTGCCCCCCGACAGTGCAAGAAGCATTGTCATCATCAAAAAAATATCGCAAATACCGGCAAAATATCCGAGGGGTTCCGCTAAAATTACAAAAACGCCTTTATGAAAAGGCGTTTTTTGTTTTTATATGCCGTTTATTGCGATGGATAATACTGGAAGTATTTTTAGATTTATAGTATTATACAAGCAGGAATAACTTTTACCCTTACATTACGGGGGAAAAAAGATGGCGGTAAAATTTAAGAAAAAAAATAAAGAAATCAATAAAGTCGTACTGCTTCCCCTTACGCAGATAAAGAGCAGCCCGGGGCAGCCGCGCCGGTACTTTGACGAAAACGGGTTAAGCGAGCTTGCGCAAAGCATTGCCATGAACGGCCTGCTGCAGCCTGTTACCGTGAGAAAAACAAAAGACAACACCTTCGAGCTGATTGCAGGGGAGAGAAGGACGCTTGCCTGCAGGAAGCTGGGATATGAATTCATACCCGCGATTGTAGAGGAATATTCTAGCCAGCAGTCGATTGTTTTGACGCTGATAGAAAACCTCCAGCGAAAAGACCTCAACTACTTCGAGGAGGCCGCCGGGATTGCCGGGTTAATGCAGGAATTGAACTTGAACCAACAGCAAGTGAGCCAGCAATTAGGCAAGGCGCAGTCCACAGTTGCGAACAAGCTGAGGCTTTTAAGATATCCGCCAAAAATACAGCAGGAAATGATTGACGCGAATTTCTCGGAGCGCCATGCCCGCGCGCTGTTAAGGCTGCAAGACGAAAGAAGCCTGCAAAAGGCCATCGCCACAATTAAAAAAGCCAATTTAACCGTCGAACAAACAGAACAAATGGTTGATTCCCTGCTCGCAAAGCCACAGGCCAAGCAAGGGACAAAAATCTTTATCATAAAAGATTTGCGCATGTTCTTAAACTCCATCCAAAAAGCTGTGGCAACTATGAATCAGGCAGGCATACCGGTAGATACCGCAAAAACCGAAAATGATAATTTTGTAGAGGTTCACATCAAAATCCCGAAAGCGGCAGTTTATATGAACAAGGAAGCACCGGCGGAAACTGCCAATTAATCCGCAATCCCCCCATTTTATATGGGAGGAAATATATACTCCCCCTTTTTGCTGATTGCAGAAGCGGCTGTCTGAAAAGGCAGCCGCTTCTGCATGGAAAATCCGTTTAATGCATGTTGATTTGCAGTGGAATCAGGTGAAGTAAAAATCGAAACCACCAAGGCATGAATAAGGAGATTTGCCTCAAATGTTCCACATGGAACAATGGGTAGTATGAGTAATAGCAGCAGGGCACAATATCGCGGATTACACCACCATATACGGGCATTTCCCGTATGTCAGTACTTCAATTAGGTTTTCAACAGACATGTCCGACATGTTTTTCACAGCCTCCAGCGTATGCGACGCAGTGTGGGGTGTAAGTACGGTGTTTTCAAGCTCGAACAGGGGAGAACTTCCCGGCGGCTCCTGCGCGTAGGCGTCAAGGCCAAGGCCCCCCAGATGATTGGATTTCAAAAGCTCATATGCCGCGTCCTCGTCAATCAACCCGCCGCGCGCGGTATTGACGATAATTGTGCCCGGCTTCATTTTGCGCATGACATCGGCGCTGATAATGTTTTTCGTTTCATTCAAAAGCGGCAAATGAAGGCTTAAGACGTCGGCGTTCCGGATGATGTCGTCGAAAGAGGCTGCCTCAATATTGGTTGACCTTGCGTACTCCTCGTCTAAGTAGGGGTCATAGGCCATAATCTTCATATCAAACCCGAGTGCGCGTTTGGCGACGGCTTTGCCGATTGCGCCCAAGCCCAGTATGCCGAGCGTCTTTTCGTATATCTCGGCGCCGGTGGAACGTACCCATCCGCCCTCTCGCGTTTTCCTGTCTAGCATGGGGATTTTGCGCGCCGTAGCGAGAATCAGCCCGAACGCCAAATCCGCCACGGCGTTTGTGTTTGCGCCGGGTGTGTTGCAAACCTTAATACCACGGGCTTGGGCGGCGTTAAGGTCAATGCGGTCAACGCCCACGCCGTACCGGGAGATTACCTTCAGCTTTTCGCACTGTGATAAAGCTTTCGCGGTAATAAAGTCAAGCCCTGCGATATAACCGTCTATGTCATGGACGAGGGGTTGCAGCTCATCTTCTGTCAACGGCTTACCCTTCGGATTAAACACGATTTCATCGGCGTATTTGCGCAGCCGCTTAAGCGCGGGAGTTGGATTATTAGGCTTAAAGGATGTTGCGGTTACCAAGATTTTCATAGGAATGATTCTCCTTATGTAAGCATGTAATGTCATTATATAATATTATTGATAAATCATCAAGTACATATTTACTTTTAACGTAAATATGTTATAATATGAAATGAAAAGTGCGAAGCGCTTCAGCCTGCGACGACGCGCGGGCAGCAATTCGGCTGTGCCGAATTGGTTTCGATATTGCAACATCAAAAGGCATCGCGTACGCGATACAAGCCGCTTCATGGCTTCCGGAACACTCTGTGTTTCGCTTTTATGTCATAATATTTCATAGTACGATCAAAAAATATCATAGTAAGGCAGGTGTCCGCGTGAAACAGTACATATTGGCGCACGATTTGGGAACAAGTGGGAACAAAGCCACGTTATATGACACAGACGGCAGGCTTGCGGGCAGCATGATCTGCGACTACCCTACCTATTACCCGCACAGCGGCTGGGTAGAGCAGGACGCCGATGACTGGTGGAAGGCGGTTTGCGACTCCACTAAGGGGCTGCTGGAGCAGACCGGAATACCAGCGTCGGACGTGCTGTGCGTCAGCTTCAGCGCGCAGATGATGGGCTGCCTGATCGTTGACAAAAACGGCGGCCCGCTCCGCCGTGTGCTGATTTGGGCCGACACAAGAAGCGCGGAGCAGCAAAAATACATGCTTTCCCAGGTCGGGATTCAAAACGGATACAAAATAACGGGACACAGAATCAGCGCGTCTTATTCGGCGGCAAAGCTGCTGTGGGTGCGCGACAACGAGCCGGAGCTCTACAAAAAGGCCGATAAAATGCTCCACGCGAAGGAGTATATCATTTTAAAGCTGACAGGGGAGGTTGTGACGGAATACTCCGACGCCTCAGGCACAAACCTGCTTGATTTAAGCAAGAAGGACTGGTCGGAGGATTTGATGAAAGCCTTTGACATCCCGCGCGGCCTGCTGCCGGACTTATATCCCTCGACGCATATCGCGGGCAAAATAACGGCGGGGGCTTCGCGCCTTTGCGGGCTTCTCGAGGGTACGCCCGTCGTCATTGGCGGCGGCGACGGCTCGTGCGCCTGCGTGGGCGCGGGCGTCGTAAAAACCGGGAAGGTTTACAACGTCGTCGGTTCGTCCTCGTGGATTTCCACCGCAGCCGAAAAACCGTACTTCGACCCCGAAATGCGCACATTCAACTGGTTTCACCTCGATGACAGCCTGTACACGCCGTGCGGTACGATGCAGGCCGCCGGATACTCCTACGCGTGGTTCCGCGACACACTTTGCGGAGAAGAGCAATATGCGGGCGGCGTAGCCGGAATCAGCGCATACAAGCTGCTTGATAAAATGGTTGAGAAAACGCCTCCCGGCGCGAACGGCCTGTTGTTTCTGCCGTACCTGCTGGGCGAGCGCTCGCCCCTATGGGATCACAACGCAAGGGGAGCGTTCGTGGGCTTGGGCGTTTCAAGCGGCAAGGCCGAAATGGCAAGGGCTGTTTTGGAGGGTGTGGGCTTTAACCTGAAAATCATTATGGATATCCTGGAAAAATATGATGGAATCAACGATGTCGTGATGATTGGCGGCGGCACAAAAGGCGACACATGGCTGCAAATACTGGCGGATATCTGGCAGAAGCCCTTGCTGATCCCGCAGTATCTGGAGGAGGCGACTTCAATGGGCGCCGCCATCTGCGGGGGCGTGGGAATCGGTGTATTTGACGGATTTTTTGTAGCCGAGGAGCTGAACAAACCCATAAGGGTCATAGAATCGAACAAGGAATACGCCGATGTTTATGCCCGGTACTACAAGGTGTTCCGGGACGCCTATACACAACTCAAGCCCATTTATGAAGAGCTTGCCGGTTTCTGACCGGACAATAACGAAAGGTTTGACATTATGGAAGATTACATTCGCGAAATAAAGCTGGATAAGAGCATACCGATTCCGCTTTATTACCAATTGAAAAAGAGCGTGCTTAAGCTGCTTGAGGAATCAAAGCTCAAGGAGGGCGATATGCTTCCCCCCGAAAGCGAGCTTTGCGCAATTTTGAATATCAGCAGGCCGACTATCCGGCAGGCGTTCAACGAGCTGATGTCGGAGGGGTATTTAAGCCGCTACAAAGGCCGCGGGACGTTTGTTTCGAAGCCCAAGGTCGAGGCGCGTTTTTTGCAGAAGCTCGAAACCTTTAACAGCGAGATGCGCTCAAAAAACATGACGCCGCACACGCTGGTGCTTGCGCTTAAAAAAATTGCGGGGCCGGGCGAGGCCAGTGAAAGGCTTAATCTGCCCGTGGACACGCCCTTGATCTATTTAAGCCGCCTGCGCTCGGCGGACGGCAACCCGCTTGTATTTGTCGAAACGTATATCCCGTATGAGAAATATTCGCGGCTGATGGACGTTGATTTTAACGAAAAATCCCTTTACGATTCGCTTGAATCGATTTATAATGTGAAAATCAACCGTGTCCGGCGTGAGATTGAAGCGGTCAACGCCCGCCGAAGCGAAGCCGACCTTCTGAAAATTTCCACCGGAAAAGCCGTGAGCTTAGTAAAAACCGTTGGCTTCGCGGACAATTTCCCCGACCCGGTCGAGTTTTCAGTAGCGCGGTACAAGGGGGATATCAACAAATTCACCGTGGATATTTACAGATAGGGAAGGGCTGCCGTATGGGCTTTGTGACCACCGTTTCAGGCGACATTACGGCGGAAAGCCTCGGCTTCTGCCAAAGCCATGAGCACCTCTTTATCGCGAAAGGGCATTCCTTTCACATAAACCCGGTTATTTGCATTGACGATGCCGAAAAAAGCGCGCGGGAGGCGCGTCTTTACAGGGAGGCGGGAGGCTGCTCGGTTGTGGACGCGCAGCCGGTCGGCGCCGGGCGCGATGCGGCGGCGTTAGAGCGGATTTCCCGCGAAAGCGGTATCCACATCGTCGCGTCCACAGGGTTTCACAAGCTCATGTTTTACCCGGCAGGCCACTGGATTTTCAGCCTTAACGAGGGCAAGCTCACACGCATTTTTATAGAAGAGCTTGTCACGGGCATGTTCGGACTGTGCGACGAACATATGCCAAAAGAAAAAACCGGCGTCCGCGCGGGGCAGATTAAGGCGGCGCTTGATTCCGGCAGCTTTACGGATGAGTACCGCAAGCTGTTTTTGGCGGCGGCAAACGCGGCAAACGAAACAGGGCGCGCGTTGATGGTTCACATCGAGGCAGGCTCCAACCCTGTTGCGCTGTCGGAGCTTCTGTTAAAAGAAAAGGTCGATCCCGAAAAGATAATCTTCTGCCACATGGACAGGGCCGTTCCCGATTTAAACCTGCACAAAGAAATCTGCGCGCGGAAAATCACGCTGGAATACGACACCATTGCACGCCCGAAATACCACAGCGACGAGCGCGAAACGGAAATCCTCCTGAATATGCTGGAGGATGGATGGGAAAACCGGATACTTATGGGGCTTGACACGACTCGCGAACGGCTTGGAAGCTACGGCGGGAGTATAGGGCTTGATTATATTTTAAAGACATACATCCTCGCCATGAAGGCGGCGGGGGTTCCGCAAACGGTGATAGATAAAATTTTTATCGGCAATCCCGCGAGGGTATTTTCGCAAGGCTGAACCCTAAAAAAAGCGCGCCGGTCATCAGACCGGCGCGCTTTTTTGTGCCAATCAAACCGCAGCACCCGTTTCCTCGTGCCGGTTCATCTGCAACGCGCGCGTCAAAGAGCGGATTTAAATCTTCAAATCTTTACATCGCTTCGCGATGGTGTGAACTGCACATGAACTAGCGTTCATGTGCAGTTCACATCGCGGCATAAGCGACAAGCCAGCGGTAGCGCGAATGTCGCGGTACGAGCGACAAGCTGGCGGCAGTACAAATACTGCGGGTTGTCGCGCCCCCGTTGCGGCAGCGACAAGCCGGCGGCAGCGCGAATGCCGCGGGTACGAGCTGCAAAACCAGCGTCAGCACAATGCAAGCGTGTAACACGCGGGTGCAGGCCCAGCCTGCCCGGCGCGCCTTGCGCAAAAAACCGCCGGGAATTTTGATTGAAGCGAGAGCGTCAACAGAATCTAATATTTAATAATGCACTTCAGCGCAAGCTCACGATTTTCAAGCCTTTCAAACGCACTCAAAATATCCGCGAAATCAATATAGTCGGAGATATAATCCTTAAGGCTTATCGCGCCGGAGCGCAGCCACGCGAGAACCTGCGCGTGGGCCTCGCCCTCCTCGGTTTTGGAGGGCATTTGCTGGAAGCACAAGGTCCAGTTATACGGCGCGCGGCTCCAGTCAAGCTGCATGGAGGTCTCCGCCGAAATGCCGTAACAGCAGATTTTGCCCCTGTCGCGGATGATTTCAAGGCTCTGGTTAATCAAGGCAGGGTTGCCTGCGGCATCAAGCGTGAAGTCCACGCCGCCCGGGCAGATTTCACGAACACGCGCCGCGGCATCGGTTTTCTTGCTGTTGAAGGCGTATGCCGCGCCGTTTTTTATGGCGACGCCGAGCTTTGCGTCATCGATGTCGAACGCGATAATCGGGTGCACGCCAAGCAGGCTCATGAAGCGGATAAACGTCACGCCCACGGGGCCGCAGCCGTATATGGCGACGCTGCTGTTTTCGGTGATGCCAAAGGTTTTGATGGAGCTTAAAACCTCGCGCAGGGTGACGAGCATCGCGGCGTCAACGGGATCTATGTCCGGTGGGACGATATTCTGCGCGAGCGCCGCCTCCGGGAAGTTATCGCTTCCGATGGCGAATCCGGCTTCAGCCATGGCCTTTGCATCGTTTACAACGCCGTATTCGGAGTACGCGCCCCAGCCGCAGGTTAATTTGCCGGAATCGTCGCTTGCAAACGGAAGAAGCGCCACGTCGCCAACCTTGTAGCCGGTGACCCTCGCGCCGGTCTCAACCACGCGCCCGATGCCCTCATGCCCGAGCATGACGGGATAATCGCGGCCGCGCTCAAACCCCTTGAACTGCCCGTGAATCAGCTTTGCGTCCGTGCCGTTGCACAAGCCGCAGCTCACGGTTTTGACAAGAGCCTGGTACTCGTTATACGCGGGTATCGGGGCCTCTCCGATGGAAAGTGTGCCGTTGTTGTCAACCACTAACGTTTTCATGCGGCTCCTCCTTTATAAATCAAGATACGCGAGCGTGGCGGGCATCTCATGGCCGGTGTTTATCTTGTCCGGCCCGGTCACAAGGTCAAAGCAGGACGCCACGATTTTGCCGTCGTAGATAATCGGCTCGCCCGGCTGCTCGAGGCCGCCGTCAAACCCGGATTTATCGGGTGACTGCGCCAGGCGCTCAACCTTGCCGTCGGGCGTGACGCGGGCGATCGCGTTCGCGGAAAAATCCGCGATGTAAAGGTTGCCCGCATCGTCAAAAACCATGCCGTCGCATGTTTGGCACTGCTCCGTATCCTGCGCCCACAGCTTGTTTTCCAAAACGGAGCCGTCGTCGCCGAGCACAATCCTGAACACGGAGCCATCGCCGAAATTGCCGACGTAAAGGTTGCCCTCCTTGTCAAACGCGATGCCGTCCGCCCCGTATTGGCACCCGGGATTCTCCGTGATGAACGTGCACAGCAGGTTTTTGTCCTCAAGCGTGTTCGTGATATTGATATTCTCGTCGTCCTCTTTAAACCTGTATACGCCGCTCACAAGCTTGCCGCCCAGGCCTTTTACGTTTACCATCAGGCTCTGCGTCACATAGATGTAACCGTCCCTGTAGCGCACGCCGTTCGGGTGCTCCATGTTGTCCGCCATCGTCACCCATTTCACCATTTTGCCGCCGTCCATCGTCACCTTGAGCATCCTGCCTTTAAAGGCAAGCTCCCCGGCGCCGGACCAGCCCTGATTGTCGCAGAGATAAACGTCATACACCTCGGCCTTTTGATGGATCACCGCAATGCCCATGTTGCGGGCGACCTTTGTGACAGGGTGCACCGGGACGTCAAACCATTTGACGACCTTGCGGCCGTCCTTTGAAATGCGCACCACGCAGCCGCTGCTTGTTTTCGGCTCCGCGAAATTCGGGCACGAAAGGACAAGGCTGCCGTCCTTGTCGATGTCCATGCTGTCGGGCGTGCAGATGTATTCAGGCAAATGCAGAAAAAGCTTCGGTTGTTGCATGATTTTCTTCCTTTCCTATTATAAATATCGGGATAAACCTACCGGACAGCGTAACCGCCGTCCACGATGATATCGCTGCCGGTCGTATATCCGGAGGCCGGGCTTGCGAGGTACAGGATAGCGGGGATAAGCTCCTCCGGCTCGCCCATACGCTCCTGCGGTATCAGCGGCATCCACGCATCGCGCAGCTCCCGCGGCGTGTCGATGGACATGGGCGTGTTGATATAGCCGGGGCTTATGGTATTTACGCGGATACCATATTTCGCCCATTCCACCGCGAGCGAGCGCGTCATATGTATCACCCCGGCTTTGGAGGCGTTGTATGAAGCCTGCCACTGTGGCACGTTGACAACGGTGCCCGACATTGACGCCATGTTTATGATAGAGCCTTTTATGCCCTTGTCATGCATGATTTTGGCGGCGGCCCGCGCCACGATATATTCCCCCGTCAGGTTAATCTCGATGACCTCGCGCCATTCGTCAATGGTAGCATCGAAGGTATCCTTGTGCAGGCACACGCCCGCGTTGTTGAACACCACGTCAAGCGAGCCGCATAATTTCAAAAGCTCGGCAAGGCCCTTATCCACCTGCTCCTCGCTTGTGACGTCGACGATGAGGCTGTAGGCCTCCCCGCCTTCGCCGTGAATCAGCTTCACTGTCTCGTCGGCGCCCGTTCTGGAAAAAATCACAATCCTGGCGCCCGCCCTTGCAAGCCCCAAGGCCACGACCTGCCCGATTCCACGCCCGGCCCCCGTTACAAGCGCCGTTTTTCCTTTTAGTCCAAACATTTTTTCAAGATACATAGAAAAACCTCCGTTCGTATTTATAATCCTGAACCCCCGCGGCCTCCCGGTTTCCATAACCGGGAGGCCGCGGGATATGTCAGGAGGATATGAAAAAACTTAGTGCCGTGATTAGGGCATGTTGACGCTGCCGTTCAATACCTTATTTCCACTTCGGGTTGTCAAGTATCGCGGGCTTGCCGTCCCGCTCCGCAATCAGCTTGCGGTAGCCCTTTTCCTCAATTGTCCCGTAATCGTGCCCCGCGTCGCCGCGAAACGCGAAAAAGGTTACCAGCGGCGTGCTTCCCGTATTGACGCTGCGGTGGGCATAGCGTCTCGGAACATAGACCATTTTGCCGGGCGAAAGCTCATACGCCGCCCAGTCGCCCTCCGGGCTTTCGATGAGCATGTATCCGCTGCCGGAAAGCGTGTAGTAAATCTCCGCCGTGTCAAGGATTGTGTGGAAATGCCCTTTTGTCATGAAATACTCGCCGCCGACCTTGCCGGGGTATGTGATAGACGAGCCCGCGGAGATATCGCCCTCATGCTCCGGCACGCCCAGCTCGTAAAACTCGTAGACAAGAGGGTCGCTTACGGCAAGCAGTTTTTCAAAAGCCTGCGTGTCCGCGAACATACCGCGCATATGCGATAAATACCGCTTGGTCGGTTTCGCCGTGGCGGAAAGCCCGGTATCCTTGTCAAAGTCAATTATAAACCCTTTTTTCCAATTAAAAGCCATTTATGTTGCAACTCCTCATATTATTTTACGATCAGGCCCCTGACCGTGCGGTCAATGGAAATGGAAACCGCCGCCAGAACAAACATGCCGAACACGATGTTTTGCCAGTAAGCGTCCACGCCGATGAAGTTCATCCCGTTTTGGATGACGGAAACCGTAAACACGCCGAGCACCGTGCCGAGCACGCCACCGCGGCCCCCGATAAGCGAGGTTCCGCCAAGCGCGACGGAGGCGACGATGAGCAGGGTAAACGGGTCGCCGACCGTCGGCGCCGAGCTGCGCAGCTTTGCCGCCAGAAAGTAGCCGCCGAGCGCCGCGCACATGCCGTTGACGACGAACACGATAATCTTGGCGCGGTCAACGTTGATGCCCGCGATACGCGAAGCCCGTTCATTGCCTCCTATAGCGTAAAGCGCGCGCCCAAGGCCGGTCCGTTTTTGTATTGCATAGATAAAGACGACCCAGATAACCGCGAGCACAAGCGGCAGCCCGACCACGCCAAACGTGATTCTGAACCATCCGACCGAATCCCACATGTCTTTCGAGACGGAAACAGGCGCTGCGGTGATTAAAAGCGCGACCGACTGCCACAGCGACATGAAGCCGAGCGACGCGATAAACGACGGAACCTTGAGCTTTACGTGTATCATGCCGAGAAGAACCCCTGCGAACGCGCCGAACAAAAGCGATACAAAAAGCGCGAGGACAGCCGTGAGCGCCGGCGAACCCACGCTTGGGCCAAGCCCGTTTATGATGAGAACCGTCAGTACGTTGGCAACCGAGCACACGGAGCCCATGGAAAGGTCGATCGACCCGAGCAGGAGCACCGATGTCATGCCCGCCGCCATAACGATAAGCGGCGCGGAATCGCTGAGCAGCGTCCTGAGATTCGCCGGCCCCAGAAAATGGTTCTGCGCGATGGAAAAACTGATTACCAGTATTACGATGGCGGAAAAGCTGAAAAACTTCATAATATTGTCTTTGAAGTTTATTTTTCCGCCCGGTTTGTTATATTTCATAACCCTCACCCCCGCTACATCATCAGGCTGACAACGTCAACCTGGCTTGGCTTGGAATCCACATCCGCTTGAAATTCGCCCGTCACGAGACCGTCCTTCATGACCAGGACGCGGCTGCTCATTCCAATGCACTCGTCGAGCGTGTCGCCAAGCAGGATAACGGCCTTGCCTTCCGATACGATATCGCGGATCAGGGAATAGATTTCCTCTTTCGCGCCGACATCGACGCCGCGCGTGGGATGGTTGAGTATCAGGATGTCGCTTTTGCCGGCAAGCGCCCGCGAGAACACCACCTTCTGCTGATTGCCGCCGGAAAGCCGCATCAAAAGCTCTTTCGGCCCGTTTGCCTTAATCCTCAGCCGTTCAATCCATTCCCTTGACTGCGCCCGCACCTTCTTTTTTGAAACGGTCATCAGGCGTGACAAAAGCTTAAGATTTGAAAGGGCGATGTTGTCCTCAATGGAAAGCGTCCTGACAATGCCCTCGAAAAGCCGCTCCTTCGGAATCATGAGCACACCCTTTCGAAGCGCGTCGGACGGCGATGAAAACCGCACCGGCCCGCCGTTTATGTACATCTCGCCGGAAGTCGGGCGCTCGTCGCCGCAAATCACCTCGCAGAGGTCTTCCTTCCCCGAGCCGACGACGCCGGCAATCCCGAGGATTTCACCGCGCCTGAGCTTGAAGCTCACATGCTTGAACACGCCGCTCAAGCCGAGGCCGCTAACCTCAAGCGCCGTTTCCTTTTGCGGGGCAGCCTGCCTTTCAAGCTTGTAGTATTCGCTTGAGGTGGTGCGCCCGACCATCATCTCGTACAGGATTGCCTCCGTCGCGTCTTTTGTGTCAAGGCATCCGACGCCCGTACCGTCCTTGTAGACGTATATGCGGTCGGTGATTTCAAGCACTTCGTCAAGCCTGTGCGATACGAATACGACGGCGTGGCCCTTTGCCGCGATTTTCCTCATCTGCGTGAAGAGGTTCTGCGTTTCCATCTCGTTTAAAACAGAGGTCGGCTCATCCAGCAGTATCAGGCATTTCTGCCCGTCCGCGCCTTTTGTCACATTGATGACCTTTGCAATTTCTATCATCTGGCGCGTCGCGAAATTCAGGCTGCTGACCTTTTTGCGCGGGCTGATGTTCTCAATGCCGACTTCGGCGAGGACCTGATGGGCCTCCTTGTAGAGCTTTTTCCAGTTGATAATCTTCGCGGTTGAAAACTGCCGCTCATGCCCGAAGAACAGGTTTTGCCCCACCGTGAGGCTGACGATGAGCGACTGCTCCTGAAACACCATGCCGACGCCCTTGCCGTTCGCGTCCATAGGGTTTTTCGGCGCGTAGTTTTCGCCGTGCATGGCAAGGCTTCCGGCGGAAGGGTTCTCCGCGCCGATGATTATTTTTAGGAGGGTGGATTTGCCGGCGCCGTTTTCCCCGACAAGCCCGATGATTTCGCCCTCATAAATGTCCATATCAACGCCCTTCAGTGCGTGTGTGGCGGCGTATCGTTTTTCAACATCCTTTGCGCTGAAGAGCAGCTTTTTCTCCGCGTTTTCCATTTTCAGGCATACTCCTTTCTACTTGCTGATGACCTTCGGCCCGCGCGCGACCGTCAGAGCGACGGCCAACAGGATGATCAAGCCCTCGATACCTGTTTTGATGTAGGGATTGACGCCCATGAGCACAAGCCCGTTGGCGAGCACCGTCATGACCAGAACGCCGACGATGGTATTGGTGACGCCGCCCTTGCCGCCGGAAAGCGCGGTGCCGCCGACGACAACCGCCGCCTGCGCCGGGAACATCAGGCCGTCGCCGACCATTACCTGTCCCTGCCCGAGGCGTATGCAGCCCACAACGCCCGCGATGCCGAAGCAGAGCCCGGCGAGCGTGAACACCATGACTTTAACGCGGTTTACGTTGACGCCGACGGCATGGAGGATGGTCTCGTCCGTGCCCACGGCGTAGATGTAGCGGCCGAACGCGGTGAACTCCTGAATGAAGATGCACAAAACCAGCACCGTGAGCGCAATCCATGTGATAACGGGGATGCCGAGAAAGGACATTCTGGGGATTTCAACCAGCACGGGGTCGCGCAGGCTGGGCGGCTGCCCTTCATAGGACAAAAGTCCGAAGCCCCTGCATATGTACATGAAGGCAAACGAGACCATGAATGACGGAACCTTCAGGTACACATGTATCAGGCCGATCAGCAGGCCCACAACAATGCTGCTCAGGATTGCGAGGAGAATCCCGGCAAAGCCCAAATCCAAAGAGGTACGGCTGTTCAGCACAAGGATGCCGAGCAGCGACGCGGACATGCCGACGGTTCCGTTTATCGAAAGGTCGATGCTGCCGATCATGATAACGAACGTAAGCCCCATCGCGACCAGAAGCGGGATGGCAAGCTGGTTGAGGATAGCCCTTAAGTTTGTCGCCGAGGCGAAGTCGGTTCCGCAAACGGCCGTAAACACCGCTATCATGGCGACAAGCACGACAACCGGCGCGTACCGTATGATTTTATCCCTTTGGTTGTCACGTTTTATTTTTGCCGCGAATTCCTCTGTAATCGAGGCGGCGGCCTGTGTTTTCAACGCCATATCAAAGCTCCAATCTGGGGTCTGTTGACGCTACCGTTCAACACCCTAAAAAAGATTGCAAATTGCGCCGGGGGCAGGGAGCGAAAAGCACCCTGCCCCCTCTGGTTATTATAGTTTAATCCGCTTTGCAGTAGAACGGTTTGGAGAAGTCGAAGGTCGGTACGCTTGCAAGGAAGTCGGCTGCGTTATCCTGCGTGATGACAAGCGAAGGGGTCGCAAATTCACGGTAAGAATCCGGCAGCGCGGCTACGTCAATCATGCCGGTCCATGCCGCATAGCAGATGGCAAGAGTATAGCTGCTCTGAAGATAACCGTTGGAGGAAACGGTCGCAACGGCGAAACCGTCACGGACAGCTTCAACAATATCGGTATTGGCGTCGATGCCGACAACGCCCACCTGTCCTTTAAGCCCGGCCTGGTCAAGCGCCTGGAGCGCGCCTGTCGCCATGTTATCGTTGGCGCACCAGATGCCGCCCACGTCAGGGTGCTGGTTGAGCCATGTCTCTACAAGCGTAAGCGCTTCGGAGGTCGCCCAGTTGCCGGTGTCGCGGCCCGCAACCTCAATGCCGGGGTACTCGGCGAGCGCCATGTCAAGGCCCTTGGCGCGGTCGATGGCAGCGGTGTTGCCCATCATGCCTTCCGTGACGAAGATCTTACCGCTTCCGCCCATGGATTCAAACAAAAGCTTTGCGATTTCATAACCGCCTACTACGTTGTCGGGGGAGGTATGGATGACCCAGTTGGGGGTCAAATCCTTCGGGCCGACGTCGTCGGGCTTATTCCAAGCGGTGCCGATGAAGCCGCCGGATTCCGCCATCGCTTCGGCAAGCGAGTAGGCTATGGCGTTTTCGTTCGGGTCGGAATAGGCGATTGCGTTGCCGTCAGCCCTTGCGGCAAACTGGCGCATGTTGTTGACCTCCGCGTCGTTGGAGCCGCCGGAGTCAAGCACCTGCATTTCGTATTTCTGGCCGATGCTTTCGAGGTATGCCCCAAACATTTCCATGCCGACCATCTTCGTGGCTATGTAGGGGTTTTCAAGGCCACGGACGGATATCGCCAGATAAAGCGTGGTGTCTTTTTTTTCTTGCGGAATGTCATCGGGGTTGATTGTGAAGTCCTTGGTGATGTTGGCGCCCACGGCAGCCGGAGCGTCGGAGCCGGAAGGTTGTTCAGCGGGCGCGGTCGGGGCTGATTCTGCCGGAGCAGGGGCCGGGGCGGCAGGCGCGGGAACGGACTGCCCGCAGGCCGCGGCAGACAGGCACAGCACCATTACCATAATACATGCCAATAATTTTCTAAGCTTCATGAGTGAGATTTCCTCCTTATATTTGGTTTCATGATTCTATATGTAATGACATAATGATATTAAGTAATTATCAATATTATATCATTAAGATTTTTATTGTCAAGACTTTTTGGTAACAATTGTTTAACAAATTTCAATCAAAAACGCTTGGCGCTATCTGGAAATGCCCAGATAGCGCCAAGCGTTGAGTGTTGAACGGTAATATCAAAAGACTTTAATGAAAAGCAGCATATGATTCAAACGAAACGCCGCGGCCGTGCGCGCCTTGGATATGGTACTCCCGGTCATTGATACAGCTTGTGGTCATTTCAATGACGTCGCCATGCCTCGCTTCGTTTAAAAAGCTGACGACAAACATGGAAAGGCCGTTTTCCACAAGCTTTTCGTACGGCAGGGCGTCGCAGATGAAATCGGCGTAAATACTGTTGTTTACATGGCGGTTTATATCCGTGTGCGAGTAGCGTACCTGAACGCTGCTTTTGACAAAATCTTCCGTCCCGGAAGGCTTCGGGATTTTCACGTCGTCAATCGCGCCGTTTAGAATAGACGGTACGAACGGCAGCGGATACGGAAAATTTGACGGCCTTATAATTTTATGCGCTTTCGTGTCTGTGAGAATCCAAAGCGACATCGCCGAAACCAAGCGCTCACCCGCCGCCGACTCCATGATAAATTCGCGGACGAACCTTGCGCCGCGGGTTTCGGTAGCCGCCGTGCCGATAACGATATTCTCCGCGGTTCTCGGCATACGGTGTACCTTTATGCACATCTTGGAAAGCAAAAACACCATACCCTGATGATACAATTTAACAGGCGACATATCGATTGTTTCGAGATGCTCGCTTGAGGTTTGTTGCATATACTTCATTGCCGCCGATATTTTCAGCAGGTCCGCGGCGTCGCAGTCGTAATAATTTGCCGTCGCTGATTTTGTGAACAAAGACGTCACCCTCTTTATTATTATCCGAAAGAAAAGGCTTAGATCTCACGGCAAAGCCGCTCGGGACTTTTCTTTTTCAAAACGGCCCTGCGGCTCACCGCATTTGCGGCAACTGGCCGGTATAAATCCTCAAGATTTATCTTGGGGATTTATACTTTTACTTTGGTTTTATGACTTCTACGCCCATATACGGTACAAGCGCTTTCGGGATGGTAACGCTCCCGTCGCCGTTTTGGCAGTTTTCCAAAATCGCGGCGACCGTCCTGCCGACCGCAACGCCGGAGCCGTTTAACGTATGCACAAGCTGCGCTTTCTCTTTGATATCCCGCTTAAAGCGGATTCCCGCGCGCCGCGCCTGGAAGTCCTCGAGGTTGGAGCAGCTTGAAATCTCGACATACCGGTTGTAGGAAGGCATCCAAACCTCGATGTCATACGTCTTCGCGCTGCAAAAGCCCATGTCTCCGCTGCAAAGCAGGGCCACACGGTACGGCAGCTCCAAAAGCTTCAGCACCTTTTCGGCCTCCTGCGTAAGCTCTTCCAACTCGTCGTAGGAGGTTTCGGGGTCGGCGAACTTCACAAGCTCCACCTTGTTAAACTGGTGCTGGCGTATCAGTCCGCGCGTGTCGCGCCCGGCGCTGCCCGCCTCCGCCCGGAAGCACGCGGAATACGCGCAATATTTGATGGGCAGCCGGTCCGCGGTCAGAATCTCCTCGCGGTGCAGGTTTGTCACCGGCACCTCCGCCGTCGGGATTAAATAGTAGTCAAGCCCCTCAAGCTTGAACATATCCTCCGTGAATTTTGGAAGCTGACCCGTCCCCGTCATGGAGCCCGCGTTTGCGATAAATGGCGGGAAAACCTCGGTATAGCCGTTTACCGTGTGCGTGTCGAGGAAAAAGTTAATAACCGAACGCTCAAGCCTCGCGCCTAAATCCTTATAAAAATGAAACCGCGCGCCCGTCACCTTCGCCGCGGCTTCGGGGTCCAGAATCCCGAGGTTCGCACCGACTTCCCAGTGGGGCAGGGGTTCGAACTCGAACGCCCTCGGCTCGCCAAATTTTCGGATTTCCGCATTTTCGCTGTCGTCGCGGCCTATCGGTACTGTTCCGTGTGGAACATTGGGGATGGAATACAACATTTCCTTTTGTTTTGCGTCAAGCTCCGACAGGCGCGCGTCAAGCGTCTTGATTTCTTCCGATATGCTTTTCATGCGCTCCATCAGCCCGTTGACGTCAGCGCCCTCTTTTTTCAGCGCGGGAATCTGTTTGCCCGCGCGGTTCTGCTCTGCCTTCAGCTCGTCTGCTTTTTGCATGAGCGCGCGGCGGCCTGCGTCTATTGCAAGAATTTCATCAATCAGGGCGTCCATATCCTTGTTCCGGCTTTTCATGGCCTGCTTCACCAAATCCGGATTTTGTCGTATCAGTTTTATATCAAGCATAAATAAATCTCCTCTACCAGCCTTTTTTCGCGAGTCTTTCGGCGATATCGTAAAGCTCCTCTTTGGAGTAAAACTCAATTTCAAGCGTGGATTTTTTGCCGTGCGACGTGATTTTCACCTTGCGCCCAAGCTCTGTGGAAAGCGCCATCTCCATTTCCTTGTAGACGCTTGCGCTTTTGCCCCAGCCGATATCGCGGGGTTTTGCGTCCTCAGGCTGTTTTTCGCTTGGTTTTTTCGGCTGCTTTGATTCCTTCGCGAGCCTTTCAATGTCGCGTACAAGCATCTGGTCAAGCACAATCTTGTGCGCGACCTCCTCCATCTGGGATTTATCCTCAAGCGAGAGAAGCGCCTTCGCATGGCCTTTTGAGATTTTGCCGCTTCTGATATGCTTCATGACGCTTTCGGGAAGCGACAGCAGCCGGATGGTATTGGCAACGTCGGAGCGGGATTTGCCAATCTTTTTCGCGACCTGCTCCTGGGTCATGCCGTGTTCCTCCATCAGGGATTTGTAGCCCGTCGCAAGCTCGATTGCGTTTAAATCCTCGCGCTGCAGGTTTTCGATGATGGCGACCTCCAGCGTCTGGGGGCCGTCAAGCTCGCGTATGACAACGGGGATTTCGGACAGGCCCGCCATTCTTGAGGCGCGCCAGCGGCGCTCGCCCGCCACAATCTGGTACGTGCCGGACTCAAGCGGGCGCACAATCACCGGCTGTATCACGCCATGCTCCCGTATGGAATCCGCAAGCTCCCGCAGGGCTTCGTCGTCAAACGAAGTCCGCGGCTGGTGGCTGTTCGGTTCCACCTCCGAAATCTTAAGCGTCGTAACAGACCCGTCATCCGTATTGTTGTCGATAAACAACGCGTCTAATCCTTTTCCCAAGCCGCTTCGTTTCGCCATCGCCTGCCGCCCCCATCTCTGTGTTTTAAGTGGTGTATACGGGTTTCTTCTGCTTTTTCAGGAACTCCTTTGCCAAATCGTTATACGAAACGGCCCCCTTTGAGCCCTGCTCGTAATACTGTATCGGCTGCCCGTAGCTGGGCGCTTCCGACAGTCTTACGTTCCTCGGAATCACCGTTTTATAAACCTTGCCCGTAAAATGCTTTTTGACTTCAGCCACAACCTGCGAGGTCAGGTTCAGGCGGCTGTCGTGCATCGTGAGCAGCACGCCCTCAATCTCAATTTCGGAGTTGTACAGGCGCTTGATCTGGCGCACGGTCGCCATGAGCTGGGACAGGCCCTCAAGCGCGTAATACTCGCATTGAATCGGTACCATCAGGCTGTTTGCCGCCGTCAGCGCGTTTAACGTGATAAGCCCCAGCGACGGCGGGCAGTCGATGATGATGTAATCGTACTCATCCTTTACCGGAGACAGCGCCTGCTTTAGCCGGAACGCGCGCTCGTCCATTTCGACAAGCTCGATTTCAACCCCCGCCAAATCAATGTTTGACGGCAATAAATCGAGGCTTTGAAAGCTTGTCCGAACCAGCGCGTCGGATACCCCTGCGGAGCCCACAAGCAAATGGTAGGTGGAAAAGCGGGTTTCCCGCTTGTTCACGCCAAGCCCGCTTGTCGCGTTCCCCTGCGGGTCAATGTCTACGACAAGAACTTTTTTGCCGGACGACCCAAGCGCCGCGGCAAAATTGATGGCTGTGGTGGTTTTTCCCACCCCGCCCTTCTGATTTGTAATCGCAATGATTTTCCCCATGATTTAACCTCTTTTTTACAGTCGTGGATTCTATTATAACATAAGAGTGAATTGGTTACAATTCACTCTTATGTTTCAAGGTTCTAGTACAGTGTTAAAACAAAATCAATCATAAAACTGGATAAAGCCTTTTGAGCTTAATGCGAGCATCCACAGTAGTAAATTGCCAGTCGACACATTTTACACAAGAATTACGCTTAAGTGACCACG
>Ga0099364_10000385_pt1 | contig 73726 bp, 57 predicted proteins | sample TergutTh196P3_FD_73070 | JGI IMG/M metagenome (GOLD analysis project Ga0099364, IMG submission 73070) | Microcerotermes parvus P3 segment gut microbial communities from Pointe-Noire, Republic of the Congo - Th196 P3 | ecosystem: Host-associated > Arthropoda: Insects > Digestive system > Gut ...
CAAGCCCGTAACGGGCGTGCAGCGTCTTGGTGATCGCCGCCGTCAGCGTCGTCTTGCCATGGTCGATATGACCTATCGTGCCGATGTTTACGTGCGGTTTGTTCCGCTCAAATTTTGCTTTCGCCATTGTTGATTCCCTCCTTTAACAATATCTAACCATAATATCTGCTTATCTTTTCCAACAAATTTTCGGGCAGCCTTTCAAAATGATCGAACTGCATTACATATACGCCCTTCCCCTGCGTCTTGGAGCGCAGATCGGTCGCATACCCAAACATATTCATAAGAGGCGCAAAACCCCTTACCGTCACGGCTCCGGTGTTCATGTCCGAACCCTCAATGCGCCCTCGCCTTGAATTGAGGTCGCCTATGATATCGCCCATATACTCCTCGGGCACAGTCACCTCTATCTTGAACACAGGCTCGAGCAATACAGGATTTGCCTGCATCACAGCGTCGCGAAACGCCATGGTGGCAGCGATCTTGAAAGCCATCTCGGAACTGTCAACCTCGTGGGTTGACCCGTCGTACAGCTCTACGCCTACGTCAACGACCTGATAGCCGCCTATCGGCCCGTTTTGCGCTGCCTCCTTTATGCCTTCTTCAATCTTGGAGATATATTCTTTTGGGATGGCTCCGCCGACCACGGAGTTCTTGAACTCAAAGCCAGCGCCTGGCTCGAGTGGATAGACCCTGATGCAAACATGGCCGTACTGGCCTCTGCCGCCCGTCTGCTTCACATGCTTGTAGTCGACCTCGGCCTCGCTTGTGACAGCCTCTTTGTAAGACACCTGCGGCTTGCCTATATTGGCTTCGACCTTGAATTCGCGCAGCAGTCTGCCGACGATGATTTCAAGGTGAAGCTCTCCCATGCCCGCAATGATAGTCTGGCCTGTCTCCTCGTTTGTATACGTCTTGAACGTCGGGTCTTCATCCATAAGCTTGCCGAACGCAATGCTCATCTTTTCCTGGCCTGCCTTGGTCTTAGGCTCTATTGCAATCTCGATGACAGGGTCTGGAAAGTCCATTGACTCAAGCACTATCTTGTGGCGCTCATCGCAAAGCGTGTCGCCTGTCACGGTCTCCTTGAGCCCCACGGCGGCGGCTATGTCGCCAGCATAGACGGTCTCGATCTCCTCGCGTTTGTTGGCGTGCATCTGGAGTATCCTACCGAACCGCTCCTTCTTGTCCCGTGTCGGATTGTAGACGTATGATCCAGAATCAATCGTTCCGGAATATACGCGGAAGAACGCCAGTTTGCCGACAAAAGGATCTGCCATTATCTTGAACGCAAGCGCGGAAAACGCCGCCTCGTCTTTTGATTCGCGGATCTTTTCCTCTCCCGTTCTGGGATCCTGCCCTATGACTGGCGGTATGTCAACAGGGGACGGAAGATAGTCGACCACAGCGTCAAGCAGAAGCTGAATCCCTTTGTTGCGGTACGAACTGCCGCAAAGCGCCGGCACCATCTCGCCTTTGATGGTCATTTTGCGGATAGTGGTTTTTATCTCTTCCGCCGTGAACTCCTCGCCCTCGAGATACTTCATCAGCAAGTCTTCATCGCCATCGGACACGGATTCCAGCAAGACGCCGCGCCACTCCTCGGCCGCTTCTTTCATTTCCTCGGGAATCTCGCCCACGGTGTACTTCATGCCGAGGTCGTCGTCATAGTATTTGGCGTTCATCTCGATAAGGTCGACCACGCCGACAAACTTTTCCTCAGCGCCTATCGGAAGCTGCACGGGCACGGCGTTGGCTCTGAGGCGATCCTTCACCATGTTCACCACGCGCACAAAATCAGCACCCATTATATCCATCTTGTTAACAAAGATGATACGCGGGACATCGTACTTCTCAGCCTGCCGCCAAACGGTCTCGGACTGAGGCTCCACGCCGCCTTTCGCGCAGAACAAAGCCACAGCGCCGTCCAGAATGCGCAACGAACGCTCCACCTCGACGGTGAAATCGACGTGTCCAGGCGTGTCGATGATGTTGATTCTCGTATCGCGCCATTGAACCGTCGTCGCCGCGCTCGTTATGGTGATGCCACGCTCCTGCTCAAGCTCCATCCAGTCCGTGGTCGCAGCGCCTTCATGAACCTCGCCCATCTTGTGGGTGCGGCCTGTGTAGAAGAGTATGCGCTCCGTCGTGGTCGTCTTGCCCGCGTCGATATGCGCCATGATTCCGATATTTCTTGTTTTCTCAAGTGAAAACTGTCTCGGCATTTTCTTTTACGTCCTTTAAAACCTATAGTGTGCGAAGGCTCTGTTGGCCTCAGCCATCTTATGGGTGTCTTCCTTCTTCTTGACGGACGCACCCGTGTTGTTGGCGGCATCCATCAATTCTTTTGCAAGACGGTCGCACATCTTCTTTTCGCCGCGCTTACGGGTAAAGCTCGTGAGCCACCTGAGCGCAAGCGTCTGGCGCCTGTCTGGGCGCACTTCCATCGGCACCTGGTAGTTGGCACCGCCAACACGACGCGCCTTGACTTCAAGCACGGGCATGATGTTGTTCATGGCCTTCTCAAAGACTTCGAGCGGGTCATCGCCCGTCGCGTCCTTGATTTTGTCAAATGCGTCATATACGATTGCTTGCGCCGTCCCCTTTTTCCCGTCCAACATAATGCTGTTGATGAGCTTGGTCACAACAGTGCTGTTGTAGATTGGATCGGGGACCACTTCGCGCGGAACTATGTTTGCTTTTCTCGGCACTTCTCTTCCCTCCTGTAAAATGCGTAACCTGATGCGGTTACTACCGGTACTCGGCGGCACCTGCGTCCGCCGTGGCGCCGTATTATAAGGAATAATTATAGATACGGCTCTTTATTAACTTTTTTGCCGTAGTTTCCTACTTCTGCTTCGGCCTCTTCGCGCCGTACTTGCTGCGTGCCTGAAGCCTGCCGGTCACGCCGGACGTGTCGAGGATGCCTCGGATGATATGGTAACGCACACCAGGGAGATCCTTCACCCTGCCGCCCCGTATCATAACCACGCTATGCTCCTGCAAGTTGTGGCCGATGCCCGGTATATAGGCAATGACTTCGATGCCGTTGGAGAGCCTGACACGGGCAACCTTGCGAAGCGCAGAATTTGGCTTCTTGGGCGTAACGGTCTTTACCGACGTGCATACGCCGCGCTTCTGGGGCGACCTCGCATCCGTCGGGCGCCTGTGTATGGTGTTCATACCCTTAAGCAACGCCGGCGCGGTCGATTTCTTGACAGAACTCTCTCGTCCTTGTCTTACAAGTTGATTGATTGTTGGCACTATCCTTCCTCCTTTCTTTATTATTTTGCGCTTGCGGATTTCTTATACAACCCGCGAGCGGAATATGTTATCACAAAACAGGGTCACCTTGCAATAGTTCGGCCATTGTTGGCTCTTTGGTGCCGATAATCAATTCCCTAAGCTCGGCCGCCCTGTCCTCGGCGCTAGCCCCATTGAATATCTCAGGCAGCAATTGTGACTCCCTGTCATGGTTCTCGATGTATTCGGCCTTGTCGCCATAATCGACCTCGACGCCGTTGTAAAGATCCATGCCCGTGCCAGCCGGTATAAGCTTGCCGATGATGACGTTTTCCTTGAGGCCAAGCAGGTTGTCCGTCTTGCCTTCGATGGCCGCGCCTGTAAGCACCTTTGTGGTCTCCTGGAAAGATGCAGCCGACAGGAAGGACTCGGTGGCAAGCGACGCTTTCGTGATGCCCTGAAGCACCTGGACGTACTCTGCCGGCGCTTGGCCATCCTCCAGCTTTGCGTTGGCTTCCTCGATCTCCGGCATGGAATAGTTTTTGTCGGGCAGAAGCGAGGTGTCGCCAGGATCGGAAATCCTGTACTTTGAAAGCATCTGACAGACGATAATCTCGATGTGCTTGTCGTTGATGTCTACGCCTTGAAGCTTGTACACGCGCTGGACTTCCTTGAGCAAATAATTGTATACGCCTTTGACGCCCTTGAGCTCAAGCACGCGCTTAGGGTCGAGGGGGCCTGACGTAAGCGGGTCGCCCGCTTCGACACTCTGCCCCGGCTCAACGATGATGGTGTTTCCGAACTGCGGTATCTCATATATGCGAACCCCCATCTCCATTGCCTCTTTTGGATTCATGTCAGGGCTGGGGCCGATGGTGATAAGCCTGCTTTGATGCTGTCCGAACTCAATGGACTGAACTACGCCGTCCTGCTCGCAAACCTTGGCAAGACCCTGCTGCGGCTTGCGCGCTTCGAAAAGCTCCTCGACGCGGGGAAGTCCTTGCGTGATGTCGCCAGCCGCCGCAACACCGCCCAAATGGAAGGTCCGCATCGTAAGCTGTGTGCCTGGCTCGCCGATGGACTGGGCGGCCTGGATGCCAACTGCCTCGCCGATATTGACGGGCTCGCCAGTCGCAAGGTTGCGACCATAGCACTTTGCGCAGACGCCGGCTTTGGCACGGCACGTCAGGACGGAACGGACTTCAAGCTCTTCAATGCCGGCCTCGTCAACAAGCGTTGCTGCGTTCTCATCGATCTCTTCGCCACCTGCCACTATGACCTCGCCGGTATCAGGGGCTATAATATCCCTAAGCGCCGTACGCCCTATTATACGCTGGCGCAGCGGTTCAATATCTTCACCGGTCTGGTATGTGAACGCTGCCACAGAAACGCCTTCTTCCACTCCGCAGTCCTCTTCCCGGACAATCATATTGTGGGACACATCCACGAGACGTCTTGTCAGGTATCCCGACTCGGCCGTTCTGAGCGCCGTGTCAGCAAGCCCCTTGCGGGCGCCGTTCGAGCTGATGAAGTACTCAAGAACTGACAGGCCTTCGCGGAAGTTGGCCTTTATCGGTATCTCTATGGTCTTGCCGGCCGCGTTCGCCATAAGGCCGCGCATGCCGCCTATCTGCCGTATCTGGCTCTTGGAGCCCCTGGCGCCCGACAATGCCATGATATATAGGCTGTTTAGCTCGCCAAGGCTGTCCATTACCGCGTTTGCCACGTCCTCCGTCGCCTTGTTCCAAGTCTTTACAACATTTTCGTAACGCTCTCTTTCATTGATAAAGCCGTCCAGGTACAATTGCTCATACTTATTGACATCGTCGTCCGCTTCGCCTATTATGATCTCTTTCTCTTCCGGAATCTTCATGTCCGAAATGCTGATGGTGACCGCAGACACCGTGGAATAACGGAAACCTAAATCCTTGATATGGTCGAGCATCTTCGCTGTCTCAGTGTTTCCGTGCTTGCGGAAGCAACGGTCTATGATACGGCCAAGCATTTTCTTGTCGCAAAACGCGTCGACTTCCAGCGAGTACAAGTCTTTTGACCGATCTACAAAGTCAAGGTTTTGAGGCAGGTACTCATTGAAGATAAAGCGGCCAACCGTGCTGTCGACAAGCTTGCCCCGCTTGTCGTTCGGCCCTGCGTACCTACGTACGCGCACAATGGCATGCAACGTCAACTCGCCGCTCTGGTATGCCATAAGCATTTCATTGTAGTCCGCGAAGTTCTTGCCATCGACTACACGTTTTTCGCTCCCTTTGCCTATCACTTCTGATATATAGGCATCGCCCCTCCAATATGTCGTTGCGCGCGTCGGATCTTTTTTGTCGACCGCCACCTTGATGGGGCTGTCGCTTTCTTCCTTTGCCTTTTTGTCGAGCGGCACGGGATCCTTGTCGCTCACGCCGTGGTGCGTAAGATAGTAAGCCCCTAGTATCATGTCCTGTGTCGGGGTCGTGATGGGCGAGCCGTCTTTCGGCGCGAGTATATTGTTGACGGAAAGCATCAGGAAGCGTGCCTCCGCCTGTGCCTCTACAGTCAAAGGCACGTGTACAGCCATCTGGTCGCCATCGAAGTCGGCGTTGTATGCCGTGCAGACAAGGGGATGCAATTTGATGGCCTTGCCCTCGACAAGCACGGGCTCAAAGGCCTGTATGCCAAGCCTGTGCAGGGTAGGCGCACGGTTGAGGAGGACGGGATGCTCTTTGATGACTTCGTCGAGGACGTCCCAGACCTTTGGGTTGACCTTTTCCACCATACGCTTTGCGCTCTTGATGTTGTGAGCCGACTCGTTCTTTACAAGCTCCTTCATTATGAACGGCTTGAAAAGCTCAAGCGCCATCTTCTTGGGAAGGCCGCATTGGTAGAACTTCAGCTCGGGACCGACCACGATGACCGAACGGCCGGAATAGTCGACACGCTTGCCGAGCAGGTTTTGGCGGAAACGGCCCTGCTTGCCCTTTAGCATATCGGACAGCGACTTGAGCGGGCGCGAACCTGGCCCCGTCACGGCCCGGCCGCGCCTACCGTTGTCTATCAAAGCGTCTACCGCTTCCTGAAGCATGCGCTTCTCGTTGCGCACTATGATGTCGGGCGCGTTGATCGAAAGCATTTTTTGCAGCCTGTTGTTGCGGTTTATGACCCTGCGGTAAAGGTCGTTCAAATCGGATGTGGCGAATCGCCCGCCGTCAAGCTGAACCATCGGCCTAATGTCCGGCGGGATGACGGGGACGACCTCAAGAATCATCCACTCTGGCTTGTTGCCTGACGAACGCAAAGCCTCAACGACTTCAAGCCTGCGGACAAGCTTGCCCTTTTTCTGGGCAGTAGCGCCTACAAGCTCCTCCCTTATCTTTGCCGAAAGCTTATCGAGATCGACGGCCTCAAGCAACTCGCGAATGGCTTCCGCGCCCATGCCGGCCTGGAAAGCGTTTTTCGCCTTGTATGTATCTCTGGCTTCACGGTATTGATCCTCGGAAAGAATCTGCATGTGGTCAAGATCCGTTTCACCAGGGTCGGTCACTATGTAAGCAGCAAAATATAGCACTTTTTCCAAATTTTTCGGCGTCAGGTCCAGCACCAAACTTATTCTGGACGGTATGCCCTTGAAATACCATATATGCGAAACGGGCGATGCCAGTTTTATATGGCCCATGCGCTCACGCCGGACTTTCGCCTTGGTGATCTCGACGCCGCAGCGGTCACAGATCATGCCTCTGAACCGGATGCGCTTGAACTTCCCGCAATGGCACTCCCAGTCCTTTATCGGCCCAAATATGCGCTCGCAGAAAAGCCCTTCTTTTTCGGGCTTTAGCGTCCTATAGTTGATCGTTTCGGGCTTCTTTACTTCGCCATGCGACCACGAGAGTATCTTCTCTGTGGAAGCAAGGCTGATTTTCAGGGCTTTGAAATTTGTAAATTCGCTATTCAAAATCGCTGTCCTCCATGGCTATATATCGTCTGAGCTATTGTCCGCGCCCGGCACAAGGCTTTCTATCTCTATCGGCCCTTCATCTTCCGGCAACACTAGGATATTGTCCTCCGAAAGCACTATGTTTTCATCATCATCGTCATCGTCTTCCTCTTCGCCGCCGTCTTCCTCCACAAGAGAGATGGCCTGCGGCTCTACCGACAAGAACGCATCGTCTTCCGGCGTCAAAGTGTCTGTGGATATGATGCGCTCGATAAATGTCGAAGCGCCTCCAAGATCCGCAAACTCCTTGAGCATGATCTCTTCGCCTTCTTCATCGCGCACCGTTACATCAAGGCAGAGGCTTTGCATCTCTTTGATAAGCACCTTGAATGATTCGGGTATGCTCGGCTCGGGGATGTTCTCGCCCTTGACGATGGCTTCGTATGTCTTGACTCGCCCTACTATGTCGTCAGACTTGACCGTCAATATCTCCTGCAGGGTATAGGCCGCCCCGTATGCCTCAAGCGCCCAGACCTCCATCTCGCCAAAACGCTGCCCGCCGAACTGCGCCTTGCCGCCAAGCGGCTGTTGCGTGATCAGCGAGTACGGGCCTGTCGAACGTGCATGTATCTTGTCGTCGACAAGGTGGTGGAGCTTGAGCATATACATATACCCGACAGTGACGGGGTTGTCGAATATCTCGCCCGTCCTGCCATCGCGCAACCACAGCTTGCCGTCCTCCGGAAAGCCACAATCCACTAGGGTTTTCGTGATTTCGGACTCATGCGCGCCGTCAAATACAGGCGTGCTGATATGCCAGCCCTTCTCTTTGGCGGCGAGGCCAAGATGGACCTCTAGCACCTGCCCGATGTTCATGCGGGACGGCACGCCTAGCGGGTTGAGCATGACCTGCAACGATCTGCCGTCTTCAAGGAACGGCATGTCTTCCTCGGGAAGTATGCGCGATATGACGCCCTTGTTGCCATGGCGGCCTGCCATCTTGTCTCCAACGCTGATCTTGCGTTTGGTAGCGACATAGACACGTACAAGCTTGTTTACGCCTGGCGGCAAATCATCTCCTGCATCACGGCTAAAGGTCTTGATGTCGACTACGATGCCAGTCTCGCCATGCGGCACCTTGAGCGAAGTGTCGCGCACTTCACGCGCTTTTTCGCCAAAGATGGCACGTAGCAGCCGCTCCTCAGGCGTCAAGTCCGTTTCGCCCTTGGGCGTAACCTTGCCGACGAGAATGTCATAACTCGTCACCTCAGCGCCGATGCGGACTATGCCGTACTCATCGAGGTCGCTGCGTGCGTCATCGCCCACATTGGGAATATCACGGGTGATTTCCTCGGGGCCGAGCTTTGTATCGCGGGCCTCACATTCATACTCCTCTATATGGAGCGATGTAAGGGTGTCGTCCATCATAAGACGTTCATTGAGGATGATGGCATCTTCGTAATTGTAGCCTTCCCATGTCATGAAGCCTATGAGCAGATTCTTGCCAAGCGCGACTTCGCCTTCATCGGTGGAGGGTCCGTCCGCAATGACCTCGCCGGCCTCTACATGCTCGCCCCTCACGACGATAGGCCGCTGATTTATGCAAGTGCCTTGGTTGGAGCGCTTGAACTTGAGCAGGCGATAGACGTCAACCTCCTCGCCTGGCGCCTTCTTGCCGCCCCTTTTGCCCGCCCCGTCGATGCGTATGCGTATGCTTTCAGCATCCACATATTCGACCACGCCCGGATTTTTCGCAAGCACCACCACGCCGCTGTCGCGAGCCGCAAGAAACTCCATGCCCGTCCCTATTATAGGGCTTTCGGTGACAAGAAGGGGGACTGCCTGCCGCTGCATGTTCGAACCCATCAAGGCACGGTTGGCGTCGTCATTCTCAAGGAATGGGATCATGGCGGTCGCAACGGACACGACCTGCTTGGGGCTGACGTCCATATAGTCAACATGCTCTTTCGCGACCAAGTCTATATCGCCCTTTTGCAGGCGGGCCGCAACACGCTTGTTGAGAAAACGCCCTTTGCTGTCAAGGGGCTCGTTCGCCTGCGCTATTATGAGAATCTCCTCCTCGTCCGCCGAAAGGTATTCGATCTCCTCGGTCACGATGCCGTTCTTTTTGTCGACCTTGCGGTATGGCGTCTCGATAAACCCGTACTCGTTGACGCGTCCGTAGGTGGTCAACGAACCGATCAAGCCTATGTTCGGGCCTTCCGGCGTCTCGATCGGGCACATCCTGCCATAGTGGCTGTAGTGGACGTCGCGGACTTCAAAGCCGGCACGCTCACGCGAAAGGCCGCCTGGCCCGAGGGCAGAAAGCCTGCGCTTGTGCGTAAGCTCCGCAAGCGGGTTGTTCTGATCCATGAATTGCGAAAGCTGCGAGCTGCCGAAAAACTCTTTTATGGCCGCCGTCACAGGACGGATATTCATAAGCTGCTGCGGCGTCGCCGACTCGATGTCCTGAATCGTCATACGTTCCCTCACAGCGCGCTCCATACGGGTAAGCCCGATACGGAATTGGTTTTGCAGCAATTCGCCGACCGTACGCACACGGCGGTTGCCGAGATGGTCGATGTCGTCATCCGAACCGATGCCGTAGGGCAGGCCAATAAGATAGCTGAACGATGCGATGATGTCGTCTGCCAGCATATGCTTAGGCGAAAGCTTTGACTTCGACGCAACAATCTCTTCCATAATATATGATGTCTTGTCCTTCGATTTTTTGGCAGACGCCGATTCTTCCGCCTTTTTCAGCACGTCCATAAGCGCCGGATAGTAGACGCTTCTTGGCATGCCTCTCTCAAGCAGCTCTGCCGCCACCTTCTCGTTGACATAACCGCCTATGTCCACAAAACGGCTGCCGATAACCCTAACGTCCCGGTCAACCGTGCTGTCAACCGGCGTATGGTCTTCACCCACATATGTCTTTTTCGTAACCCCGACGCGCACCAGGACTGAAAACACGCCTGCATTCTCTATACGTTGCGCAAGCTCCTTTTTAATCTCTATCGGCTTTTCCGGGCTGGCGCCGGCAATGACCTCGCCAGTGTTGGGGTCGATCACATCCTCTATAAGCATCTGCCCGACAAGCCGCGAAGACAAGCCTAGCTTCTTATTGTATTTATAGCGGCCGACCTTTGCCAAGTCATAGCGCTTGGGGTCAAAAAACAGATTTTCAAAGACGCGCCTTGCATTTTCCGGCGTCGGCATATCGCCAGGCCGAATCTTGCGGAATATTTCCATGATAGCGTCTTCATAGCTTTTGGCAGTATCCTTTTCGAGCGTGGACATGAGTATGGGATCCGCGCCAAAAACGCGGATGATGTCTTCTTCCGTACCGAGTCCCAGATGGTCTGAGATGCCGGCAGGGTTACGTGCCATGCTCTCGTTCATGTTTTGTGCGAGAGCCTTTATGAGTATGGTCGCCGGCAGCTTTCTGGTGCGGTCGACGCGAACAAACAGCACGCCGTTGTCGTCCGTTTCGTATTCGAGCCATGCGCCGCGATTCGGGATGATCTGGGCCTTATAGTATTGAAGCTCCTCTATGCCCTCTGCCTCGGCCGCCTTCTCGGCCGCCTCTTGCTTGGCTGAGGCCCGTTCGGAAGTCCGCTCTTTTTCGGCCTTCTCCTTTGTGTCCATTATGCTGTAATAGGGACCTGGCGAGCGCACGAGCTGCGTCACGACGACACGCTCAGCGCCGTTGCATATGAAAGTGCCCTTTTCGGTCATAAGCGGAAACTCGCCCATGAATACCTCTTGCTCTTTAATCTCGCCCGTCTCCTTGTTGACAAGGCGAACGCCGACCTTCAGCGGCGCCGAGTATGTGGCATCACGCTCCTTGCACTCCTCTTGGTTGAACTTGGGCGGCTCCTCGGAGGTATTGTATTTGTGCTCAGTAAAATGCAGCGCGAGATTCCCCGCGAAGTCCTCTATGGGGCTTATGTCGGAAAAGATTTCCTTTAGTCCTTCTGTAATGAACCATTTGTAGCTTTCTGTCTGAATCCTTATGAGATTTGGAACGTCTGCAACCTCTCGAATTGTCGAATAGCTCATGCGTTCCCTATTGCCGATTTTTACGAGTTGGGGCATACTTATTTTCTCCTTGATTTGAATAAAAGCACAACTTGCCGCAGTCTATTATTTTATAACTGCGACTCTAAGCCTGTCAAGCACTTTTTTGGTGATTGAGTAGATGACAAAACAATGGAAATGGTGGGGACGCTAGGACTCGAACCAAGGACCCCTTGCTTGTCGAGCAAGTGCTCTAACCAGCTGAGCTACGCCCCCACACCATTGTACGTGGTATCATACTTTATTGGGAGGGGGTGTGTCAAATATTTTTGTAGGGCGTAAGTCTTGGCTTAATGTTGCTTTTAGGGGTGTCGGGGCCATCGGGGAAGTCTAGGCCGTCCAGCCTTTCATCAATTCGGTCTGCCACATTGCATTCTGCTCGGGAGTGCTCACTCGCACATATCCAATCTTCAATTCGTGCCTCCATTCGTCACGATAGGGTCCCTCACGTTTTTGGCACAGCCTAAATCCGTGATTTCCGATTCTAGCGGCACCGATTATCACGATGCCGTAAGATAATACCCTATCGACACCGCCACGCATATGCACCGCCAGGCTTTACGCTTACAAAACAGCGGAAGCGACAGGGGGTTGAAATGGTGAGGGGTGGGCAAACTGGTGTTTGCGGGCTGCTTACGATGATGTATAATGTGTGAGTGATTGGAGATTTGATAGCCGTGCCAATGCAGGGTTTTGAATGGGCGATGGCATGGTCATGGGATTGATGGCGGAACGGGAAGCGGGATAACATGGACAAGGACAGTTTGCAATACCAGTTGTACAGGCTGGACGACGACAACGAGATAAACGCCGTCATAAAGGACGAAACGATTTGGCTTACGCAGAAGTCGATGAGCGAGGTGTTTGACGTGGGGGTTCCGGCGATAAGCAAGCATCTGGGCAATATTTTCGAGAGCGGCGAGCTTGACGAAGATGTGGTTGTTTCCAATTTGGAAATAACCACTCAGCATGGTGCATTACCAGACAAAACACAGACAAAGGAAGCCAAGTTCTACAGCCTCGATGCCATCATTTCGGTCGGTTACCGCGTGAACTCCCTTAAAGCCACGCGGTTCAGGCAGTGGGCGACGAGGGTGCTACGCGGACGCACGGTTTTGCTTGCGATTACAAGGGAAATGTGCGAAAATTTGTATATTAGTTAGTGAACATCATATGCAAAAAGGATGGTGAGGAAATTGTCTGCGTATCAATTCAATGCGGTTATAGAGGGCGGAACCATTCGTATACCTGAGGAGTATGTCAAGGGGCTTTCTTCTAAGGTGCGTGTTGTGGTGATGTCTGAAAGCAAAGGGGCAAAGGACAAGGCTTCATTGTTCCCCAATCTGCACTTGGACACACGGGGCTACAAGTTCGACAGGGATGAAGCAAATGCCAGGTAGGGCTTTTGTCGATACCAATGTGTTCGTCTACCTAAATTCAGATACTGACTCTGAAAAAATGCGTGTGGCAGAATCTGTGCTGAATAGCTATGATTGCGTTGTCAGCACGCAGGTCACGAACGAGTTGTGCAATGTGCTGATCAAGAAATTTGGGAAAAGCGCCGATGAAATAAAAAGTGTCATTTCCGCAATGGAAATGGTGTGCGACATCGCTATTCTGACAGTAGGAACAACCAACAAGGCCTTGGATATTCAAGATAGGTATGGCTATTCGTTTTACGATTCACTGATTGTATCCGCAGCGCTTGAGAGTGACTGCAAATATATAATAAGCGAAGATTTGCAGGGCGGGCAGATTGTTGATGGAAAGCTGGCAATTGTAAATCCGTTTGCCGTGTAAGGTCTGCAAGGTGAGTAATTGTGGGTAATCGGTTTAGGTCGTTGGGGCTGTTTTTGGGTGTTTGTGTAATGCTTTTGGTGGCGGGGTGTTCGGGGGAGGCGGATTTGCCGGTTGAAGCAGAATTGTATGGTGATGGGGCAGCCATTGTTGGGGTGGGTGAGGGTGAAGTTCCGCCGATTGAGCCTGATGTGCAAATTGGAGAAGCAAAGCCAGTAGAATACGATACCGACATAGAGCCGTGGTTGGCGGAAATATATTTGGATATATTGACGGAAAACAGTTCAAATCTGACGGACGAGTATCTTTCAGACGGTCAAATAAGCGGTGGGATGGGGATTGGCGAGGGGCAAATAGCGATAATGGATGTTGTCGGGGATGAAACACCTGAATTGCTGTATATCTACACAGACTTGGATATAACGAATTATTTGAAGATATTCACTTTTTCTGAGGCTAATGGGGTGGAATCGGTATTGGATGCTCGTATTTATACTGCTGCGGGCGGGGAAACCAATTACTGTGTTTACCTTACACGCGATGACGAGTTGATGTTGTATTATGCTACCGGTGGTGTGGCAAGCAGTTATGGATTTTGGCCTATAATTCAAGGGCAAAATTTAGAAATCGTGGCGGATTACGGGGTTTACAGTTATAGTAGCGATTTCGCACGGCTGTATCATTGTGACCTTTCTTATACCGGTGAGCCGGTTTATATACGGTATGGAAAGGAAATATCAAATGAACAGTTTGATAAAGAAACTAAAGAAATCATGGAAGACATAGCCCAAGTCCTATTCCATGGCACAGAGATACCTGGGTACGGGCTTATGCTATACACCGAGTATTGGTGGCAAGACATCACGCCGTTCGAGGCTGAACATCTGACCTATGCGGAGGCGGTCTCATGGTTGGAAGCGAAGATGGCGGGGTGATGCGGAACGTTAGCTTAATAGAGCGGAACGGTAAAATTTGTCCGTATCGGAGACATTGGTTGTGTGCGGTGAGGGGCGCTTTGGGGAAGGTGGATGCGTATATGGGGGGTTGCGGGGGGCATCGTTGCCCCCCGCGCGAGGGGGTAGGCGGAGACGGCCGGAGCGTAGCGGAGGCCGGCTCCGGCTCAGGGGGACGCTTCCCCCACCTCTCCCACAAATGTAGGCGCAGGAGTTTGGGGGTGTTTGCGGGCGGTTTGCAATGATGTATAATGTGCGTGGTCGTTAATTCGGAGAGTAAAGGAATGAACAATTTATGGATATGATAATGAGGCGGACGATGATGTGCGGCGAGGCGAGGCTGGGCGATGTGGGCGGCGAGGTGGCGCTGAACGGCTGGGTGCAGCGCAGCAGGCGGCTTGGGGGCATTATTTTTTGCGACCTGAGAGACAGGACGGGGATTGTGCAGATTGTGTTTGATGAGGACGTGCCGGCGGAGGTGTTCGGGCGGGCTGAGGGGCTGCGGAGCGAGTTTGTCGTGGGCGTGCGGGGGGTTGTGCGCGAGCGCGAGGCGAAGAACGCGGAGCTTGCGACGGGCGATGTGGAGGTGCTGGCGCGAGAGCTCGTGGTCTATTCCGAGGCGGAGACGCCGCCCATATATGTGAAGGACGACGACAATGTGGATGAGAATTTGCGGCTGAAATACCGCTATATAGACTTGCGGAAGCAGAAGATGCAGAGGAATCTTGCGTTTCGAGCGGAGGTCTGCCGCATTGCGCGGGAGTATTTTTCGGGGCAGGGGTTCACCGAGGTGGAGACGCCGGTTTTGGTGAAGCCGACGCCGGAGGGGGCGCGTGACTATTTGGTGCCGAGCCGCATCAGCAAGGGGGAGTTCTATGCGCTGCCGCAGTCACCGCAGCTTTACAAGCAATTGTTGATGGCGAGCGGCACGGACAGGTATTTCCAGATAGCGAAGTGCTTCCGCGACGAGGATTTGCGGGCGGACAGGCAGCCGGAGTTCACGCAGATAGATCTGGAAATGTCCTTTGTGGACGTGGACGGCGTGATTGCGGTGCAGGAGGGGTTTTTGGCCAAGCTGATGAAGGAGATTAAGGGGGTGGAGCTGAGCCTGCCGCTGCCACGGCTTTCGTATGCCGAGGCGATGGAGCGGTTTGGTAGCGACAAGCCGGACACTCGCTTCGGGATGGAATTGGTGGATGTATCGGGGGCGGTGAAAGACAGCGAGTTTGGTGTGTTTGCGGATGCGGTGCGCGGCGGGGGGTCGGTGCGGGGTGTGTGCGCTACGGGGGGTTCGGAGCATTACAGCCGCAAGGACATCGACAAGCTGACGGAGGCGTGCCGCGCCCATGGTGCGAAGGGGCTTGCGTGGATGCGCGTGACGGATGAGGGGGTGCAGACCTCGTTCTCTAAGTTCTTTAGTGATGAGGGGCTTGCTTTGCTTGCGGGGCTTTTCGGGGCGGCACAGGGGGACTTGATACTTCTTGTGGCAGACAGCGACAAGGTGGTGTTCCAGACGCTTGGGTTTGTGCGGTGCGAGGTGGCGCAGCGGCTTGGGCTGATTGGCGGGGGAGCGGGTTCGGGCATGGGTGCGGGTGCCAGTGCAGGCGGGGGTGCAGGTGCGGGTGCAGGCTCGGACGTGGGCATGGGTTCGGGTGCAGGCTCGGATGAGCGGTACGAGTTCCTTTGGGTTGTGGACTTCCCGCTCTTTGAGGAGGGCGACGAGGGCGGCATAAGCGCGAAGCACCATCCTTTCACGTCGCCGGCGCCAGAGGACGCGCACCTTTTGGAGAGCGAGCCTTTGGCGGTGCGAGCCTTGGCTTATGATATCGTGCTGAATGGGAACGAGATCGGCGGGGGGAGCGTGCGTATACACGACCGCGGGCTTCAGCGACGTATGTTCGACGCGCTTGGGCTTACGGATGACGAGGTGCAGAGCAAGTTCGGCTTCTTGCTGGAGGCGTTTCGGTACGGGGTGCCGCCGCATGGGGGGCTGGCATATGGGCTTGACAGGCTTGTGATGTTGCTGCTCGGCGAGGACAGCATACGCGAGACGATTGCCTTCCCCAAGAACCAGGCAGCGGAGGACCCGGTGAGCGGTGCGCCGGGGGAAGCGGGCGATGGGCAGCTTGAGGAGCTTGGGCTGAGGTTGGCTTAGCGCTTGACAGGCAATATATAATAATTATAATATAATTATGAGCATGATACAGTTTGAATGGGATGATGAAAAGAACAAATCAAACATCAGGAAGCATGCTGTTTCGTTTGATGAAGCGCGTACTGTCTTCTATGATGAGAACGCGAAGCTCATCTCTGACCCTGATGGGTCAATGGATGAAGAAAGGTTCATTATCCTCGGCATAAGCAGGGCTTTGAGAATCCTCGTTGTGTGTCATTGCTACAGAGAGAGCGAGAGCGTCATTCGCATCATTTCGGCAAGAAAGGCCACATCAGGCGAGACGAAGATTTATGGAGGTTAGGTAGCAAGGAGGTTGGTATGAGAGCGGAATACGATTTTTCAAATGCAACAAAGAATCCCTACTCTGCAAGGCTGCGTAGGCAGATTACTATTCGGATAGATGCGGATACGATTGATTACTTCAAGCGTATGGCATCCACGACCGGCATTGCATATCAGAACTTGATAAACCTGTATTTAGGCGATTGCGCCACCAACGATAAGCAAATCAGCATCTCTTGGAGGTAGTGTCCAACATCGCTTCCAACGCCAATCCCGCCGCTTTTCCGTAGGCGCGGACCAAACCGCCTTTGCCCAACAAGACACCGCCGAAGTAGCGGACTACAACGACGACCGTGTTTTCCATATTTCGACGCTGTATGGAGTTCAGCAGCGGCAGTCCCGCCGTGCCGTGAGGTTCTCCGTCATCGCTGTAACGGGCGATATTCGGCAAGACATACGCAAACGCGACGTGCCGCGCTTTTTTGTGCTGTTGTGAGATTTCGGCAATATAGGCTTTTGCCTCGTCCTCGGAGTCTATCCCGGCGGCATATGCGATAAAGCGTGATTTTTTGACGATCAACTCGTTTTTCGATAATGAAGTCGTAGCCATTTGCACAATTATATCACTAATTATCAACGCCCCTAAAATTATTGTCGATAAAGCATTTGACAAACAGCATACTGCAATTAAAATACAGTTATGAGCGTGAACAAAATGATTAGGGATGGTCTGAAGGGGGCGTGAGCGACACGGACCGTATAGGCGTGCTTGGGGGGTCGTTCGACCCGGTGCATATGGGGCATCTTGGGCTTGCGGATGCGGCACGGGCACGGGCGGGGCTTTGCCAGGTGCTGTTCATGCCTGCGTGCGTGCAGCCGTTCAAGCAGGGGGCGGAGATGTCGTCGGCGGATGATAGGCTGAGGATGCTCGGGCTTGCGTTGGAGGGCAGGCCGCATTTTGGAGTGACCGAGGTTGAGATAGAGCGGGGCGGGGTGTCGTACACGATAGACTCGCTAAGGGCGCTGAGTGCGGGGCTGTTTGGCGGCAGGGGAGCGGCGCAGACTGCGGGGCGTGACGATGCGCGGCTCTGCTTTATAATTGGAACGGATATGTTCTTGATGATTGAGAAGTGGAAGGACGCAGACGCGTTGTTGCGGGAGTTCGATTTTGCTGTGGGGGTGCGTCCGGGCTACAGGCATGGTGAGGCTGTGGCGCTTGCGGGCAGGCTACGTGAGGAGTACGGCACGCGGATAGACCTTGTGGACAATCCGCCTTTGGAGCTTTCGTCCTCTGAGATACGGGAGCGCGTGAGAAGCGGCGGTGATATCTGCGGGCTTGTGCCAGAGGGCGTGCGGCGTTTCTTGCTTGTAAGGGAGAAGGTGGGCGAAAGGCGGTTTTCGCATACCAAGCGCGTCATCGATCTGGCGGTGGACATGGCGAGGCGTTTTGGCGAGAGCGTGGAAAAGGCGGGGCTTGCGGCGTTGCTTCACGATTATTGCAAGGATCCTACGGGCGGTGCCGAGAACGATTTGGCCCATGGCGGGATGGCGGCGGATACCGCAGAGCGTATCTTCGGAATCGATGATGAGGACGTGCTGAACGCCATACGCTTCCATACGACGGGCCGGGCGGGCATGAGCCGGCTCGAAAAAATAATTTTTTTGGCAGATACGGTGGAGCCGGGAAGGACGTATAATAGCATTGCGGAGCTGAGGGAGACGTGCCTTGACGATCTGGACAGGGGCACGCTGACGGTGCTTGTGGAGCTGAAGAAGTATCTTGAGCAGAAAGGGCTTGCAGTGAGTGCGGATACCGAGGCGGCTATAGAGGACTTGCGGAAATGATTAAGGGCGCAAGGGCACTATGCGGCGCTCTCGATTTTGGTGCGGGCCGTCCCGAAGTCTACTCTACGGTAGAGCGCCACGCGCTGAAGCGCTGCGCTCCTCGATGTACGGGGCACGACGGAGCTGAAGCTCCTGTGGCCCCAGTCACGATTTGCGATAAAGATGACGCAAATCTAGGGAGCAGCTTCGGCTCCGACCCGCAGGAGACGGACCGCCGCATAGTGCCTCTTGACGTAACTCTGGCAATAATGATAAATAAGTAATGAATAATGAGTGGTAAGCAAGGAGGGTGTACTTGGACAATAGGGAATTGGCATTGAAAGTCGGGGAGGTGCTGTCGGCGAAGAAGGCAGAGGACGTGATTGCGCTCGGCATAGCGGAGCAGTCGTCGTTCGCGGACTTTTTCGTGAACGCTACGGCGATGAACGAACGGCAATTGGCCGCGCTTGCGAACGAGGTGGAGGACCAGCTTGCGAAAGAAGGAATTATACCTAAGAACATCGAAGGGAAACCACCGTCGGGCTGGATGCTTATGGACTACGGCGATATCGTGGTAAATCTGTTCTTGCGTGAGCAGCGCGAAATGTACCAGCTTGAGAAGATATGGGGCGACGGGGAGTTTATCGCGATAGAGTGAGCGCCGCCCAAGCCCCGCAAAGGTGATGCCCAAGCTCCGCTAGACATCCTAAGTTATTTTCGTGAAGTCGCTTGCGCCGTGCTTGCATATGGGGCAGATGAAGTCCGCAGGCAGCGGGTCGCCCTCATAGACATAGCCGCAGATGTTGCAGCGCCACCCGCCTTTCTTCGCTGAATCTTGCGGTTTTGGCTTGATATGCTGCTGATAGTAAGCGTAGGTAAGGCTGTCGGCCGCGCCTAGCACCTCGCCTGCCGTGATCTCCGCCTTGAACATGGTATGTGAGCCGAAGTCAAAGGTCCCAGTCACTTCGCCGGACAGATAGGCACCCGTGTAATCGGAAAGGTAGACGAGCCCGTTTTCGCTCCTTGCGACACCTGTGTAGCCAGCGAGCTTGTCGGCGGTCTTGCCGGATTGATATCCAAAATTCTCGAATACGGCGAAGGGCGTTTCCGTCGTAAGGACAGAGAGGTTGAATTTTTTCGACTTCATAATCATGTCGTGGGTGAAGTTCTGCTTGTTGACGGTGATGACGCCGACGACGGACGGGTCGCTCGTGACCTGCAGCACCGTGTTGACGATGCAGCCGTTGTCCTTGCCGTCACTCTGCGCCGTCAAAACGTAGAGTCCGTACCCCAGTTTGAATAATGCCTTTTTGTCCATTTTCCGTTTGCCTCCCTTTATCTTCAATTCAGCGCCAATCCAAAATCCTGAAAGATTATGTGATATAATCTGCGGGCAAACAATTATATAACATTATGCAAACATTATGCAAAACTTTGAAAGCAGGCAAGATGAAAGAAAGATACGAGTTTAGCGAAATTGAGACAAAGTGGCAGCGGCGCTGGGACGACGAGGGGCTGTTCAAGACGGAGGACGCAGGGGGCGATAAGTTCTATCTGCTAGAGATGTTCCCATATCCGTCAGGGAAGCTGCATATGGGGCATGTGCGAAATTATTCCATTGGGGACGTGGCGGCGCGGTATCTGCGGATGACGGGCAAGAATGTGTTGCACCCGATGGGGTGGGACGCGTTCGGGCTGCCGGCGGAGAATGCGGCGATAAAGCATGGGATACATCCTGACATCTGGACGCGCGAGCATATCGAGGCGATGCGGGCGCAGCTAAAGACGCTCGGCATAAGCTACGATTGGGACCGCGAGGTCTCGGCGTGCGACCCTGGATTCTACAAGTGGACGCAGTGGATTTTTGTGCAATTCTTCAAGCATGGTCTCGCATATAAAAAGAAAAACCCCGTGAATTGGTGTCCGTCGTGCGAGACGGTGCTTGCGAACGAGCAGGTGGTGGAGGGCAATTGTGAGCGTTGCGGGACGGCGGTCGTGAAAAAGAGCCTGGAGCAATGGTACCTCGCCATCACGGAGTACGCGCAGCGTCTGCTTGACGATCTGGACGGGCTTCACTGGCCGCAGAATGTCAAGACGATGCAGCAGAACTGGATAGGGCGCAGCACGGGCGCGGACGTGGATTTTGCAATTGAGGGCTTTGGCGAAAAACTGCGGATATTCACGACGCGGCCTGACACTCTGTTCGGCGTGACATATATGGTGCTTGCGCCTGAGCATCCTTTCGTGGCGCCTTTGACAGAGGGCACGGAGTACGAGGGCGATGTGGCGAAATTCTTGGAGAAGCTACAGTTTATGAGCGACATTGACCGCACTTCCGAGACGCTTGACAAGACTGGGCTGTTTATCGGGCGCTATGCCATAAATCCGCTGAACGGAAAGCGCGTGCCCATCTTCATTGCGGATTATGTGCTGATGGACTATGGGACGGGGGCGATAATGGCCGTGCCTGCCCACGATGTACGCGACTTCGAGTTTGCGGTGAAGTACGGGCTCGACATAGTGCCTGTCATCGACCCCGGCCCGGACAGCGGAATTGACATAACCAATCTGGACGCGGCTTTTGTCGCTGATGGGAAGATGATAAACTCCGGGCGGTTTGACGGCATGGACAGCCGCGAGGGGATAGAGGCGGTAACTGCCTATATTGAGGAGCAAGGCTATGGCGTAGGGTCGATAAACTTTCGGCTGAGGGACTGGCTTATTTCGAGGCAGCGGTATTGGGGGACGCCCATCCCGATGATATACTGCGAGGCCTGTGGCTGGGTGGCGGAGAAAGAGGAGAACCTGCCTGTCGTTCTGCCGACGGACGTGGTGTTCAAGGGCAAGGGCGAGTCGCCGCTTACGACGAGCGCGACGTTCCGCAATACGGAATGCCCTGTGTGCGGCGGGCCGGGCGAACGCGAGATAGACACGATGGACACCTTCCTCGACTCGTCATGGTATTTTATGCGATATACCGACGCGCACAATGATGAGTGCTTTGCAGGGGCGGACAAGCTTAAGCACTGGATGCCAATAGACCAATATATAGGCGGGGTGGAGCACGCGATACTCCACTTGCTTTACGCGCGGTTCTTTACGAAGTTCCTATACGACAAAGGCTATTCGCCGGTGGATGAGCCGTTTACGCGGCTGTTGACGCAGGGCATGGTGCTTGCCGAGACGTTTTACCGTGACGGCGAGGGGGGGCGGCCGCAATGGTACAACTTCTCGGAGGTGGACCTATCCCGCGACGAGCAGGGGCGGATCGTGTCCGCTGTGCTGAAAGAGGACGGGCAGCCTGTGACCATCGGCAAGGTGGAGAAGATGGCGAAGTCGAAGAACAACGGCGTCGATCCAGAGGAGCTGATAGGGAAGTACGGCGCGGACACGCTGAGGCTGTTTGTGCTGTTTGCGTCGCCGCCTGAGAAAGAGCTTGAGTGGTCGGAGGCGGGGCTTGAGGGCAGCTATCGGTTCATAAACAGGGTGTGGCGGATAGTGCGTTGGGCTGCCGAGGGTACGGATGGCCAGCAGGGGGCGCAGCACAGCGCTCTCGATTCTGATGCGGAGAAAGAGCTGCTGTATGCGATGAACGCGACGATAAAGAAAACCACTGCGGATATCGGCACGCGGTACAATTTCAATACGGCGATAAGCTCCATAATGGAGTTTGTGAATGCGATGTACAAGGTTCGTGAGGGCGGTGGCGTGCGAAGCGAGCTTATGCGGGAGGCGGCGGAGAAGCTGGTGCTGCTGCTTTCGCCGTTCGTGCCGCATGTGTGCGCGGAAATGTGGGAGGCGCTCGGTAATGTGCAATCGCCGCTGCTTGAGGCGTGGCCGGTATATGACGAGACGGCGCTTGTGAGCGAGACGGAGGATATAGCGGTGCAGGTCAACGGAAAGCTGCGGGGCAAGATAGTGGTGGCGTCGGGGCTCGACGCACAGGGGCTTGCGGATGCGGCGGCGGCTTCGGACGAGGTGCGGGCGATGACGGAGGGGCTTACGGTGGTCAAGGTGATCGGCGTACCGGGGCGGCTCGTAAATATCGTGGCGAAGTGAGGGGAGCTCTCGATTTCGGTGCGGCTCGCTGCATTGTGTGCCACTGCGAGCTGTGCTAGGTCAAAATGCGCTGTAGTGTGCATCGTTGAGAACGGAATAATAGCAAGAAAGGGATACATATGTCTATAGATATGAGAAGAAGGAAAAGGGTGACGACGAGGCGGCGCGAGGGGAGCGCCGATGCGAAGCGCGGCGAGGCGAAACCTGAGGGGCAGAACGGCTCCAAGCCCGAGGGCAGGAGGGGCACCGGGCGTAGCGGTTCAGGGCACGGAGGCGACACGAAACGCAGTGGCTCCCGGCGCGGCGGGGCGAAGTCCGAATCTGCGGCAAAAGTCGAAACCGCACGCGAGGGCGCTCTTGAGATAATCCCCATAGGGGGGCTTGGCGAAATCGGCAAGAACATGACGGCTTTCCGCTATGGGGGGGACATCCTTTTGGTTGACTGCGGGTTGTCGTTCCCTGACAACGAGATGCTTGGCATAGACGTCGTCATACCTGAAATGACCTTTATCGAGGAGAACAGCGAAAGCATAAAGGGCGTCATTTTGACGCATGGGCACGAAGACCATATAGGCGCCGTCCCGTATCTGCTTCAAAAGGTGCGTACGCCCATCTACGGCACGAGGCTGACTGTCGGGCTTATCGACAGCAAGCTGCAGGAGCATGGCCTGAAAGGGGATTTCCGCAGGGTGGAAGCAGGGGAGAAGCTGAAAATCGGCAAGTTCAGGGTGGAGACTTTCGGTACGACGCACTCGGTCGCGGACTCGCTTGCGCTCACCATCGAGACGCCGGCAGGTAGGGTGTTCCATACGGGCGATTTCAAGATAGACTATACGCCGATTTACGGCGAGCCCATGGACTTCCAAAAACTTGCGGAGGTCGGCAGCAGAGGCATAGATTTAATGCTTTGCGACAGCACCAACGCCTTGCGTAAAGGGCACAGCGAGTCTGAAATGAAAATGTGGCCCATACTCGACGAAATTTTCAGCAATGCGAAATCCAGAATCATTACCGCAACTTTTTCGTCCAATGTCCACCGCATCCAAACAATTATAAATATGGCCGTGAAGTACAAGCGGAAAGTGGCGCTGTCCGGGCGCTCGATGCTCCGAGTGATAGAGCTGGCGGCGGAGCTAGGCTATATCTCGATACCGCAGGGCACGCTCGTCGACCTGGACGATATCAAAGGGGTGCCGGACAAGAAGCTCGTCATCATCACGACTGGCAGCCAGGGCGAGCCTATGAGCGCGCTGACGCGGATGGCGGCGGGTGACCACAGATCGGTGAAGATACAGCGCGGCGACACGGTGATATTGTCGTCGACGCCCATACCTGGAAACGAAAAAACCGTGGCGGGTATCGTCAACTCGCTGCTCGCGCTTGAGGCAAATGTCATATACTCCGACATCGCAGACATCCACGTCTCAGGCCACGCGAGCCAGGAAGAGATAAAGGTGATGATAAGCCTGCTCAGGCCGACGTATTATATGCCGGTGCATGGCGAGAACAAGCACTTGCTGCAGAATGCGTCCATAGCCGAAAGCCTTGGCATGAAAAGAGACCATATCATAGTTGCCAAAAATGGCAATGTAGTCGAGATGGACGGCGGGAGGGCGCAGCTTACAAAACGTACGGTACCGTCTGCGGCGGTCTTTGTGGACGGCCTCGGCGTCGGCGATATCGGCACGAGCGTTCTCAGGGAACGCAAGCAGCTTTCGGAGTCGGGGCTTATCATAGTGGCTATGGCGATAGACAGCGCTTCGGGTTTTGCGGTGGCGGGGCCGGAGGTGATTTCGCGCGGATTCGTGTACGAAAAGATGAGCGGCGACATACTTGAGGAGCTAAGGCGAATCGCAGAGGCCGAGCTTGAGGCGATCGAGCGCGAGGGCGTGGAGGATCGCGAGACCATGAAGGCCAGGATACGCAATGTGCTCAAGGGGTATATCACGGAGCGCACGCACCGGCATCCAGTGATATTGCCGATAATAATGGAGGCGTAGGGCGAAGGCGTACAGCCCCCTCGCGATGACGAAGGAGGAAGCATGGCAAATCCGTATGACAAGGCAAGGGAGCTTTCGATAGCGATAAAGGAGTCGCAGGAATACCGCGACTATATTGAGGCGAAGGAGCGGGCGGCACAGGATCAAGAGCTTGTCGCGGCGCTGAACGATTATCAGGAAAAGCAGTTCGATATGCAGAAAAAGACCATGCTTGGGGAGGATGTGGGGCAGGAGATGATGCAGCAGATGCAAAACCTCTACCAGATACTCGCGCGCGACCCTGCGGCGGCGGCCTACCTGCAGGCACAAATACGCTTTACCATGATGGTGAACGAGGTGTATCGGCATCTGGCGGAAGTGCTGAAGATGTGAAAAGCATCACCATTTCTTGTCAGCATCAACCGCAACCCCCTCCGCCAATATTGCCATAGGTGTCACGGGGCGGGCGATTTTCCACATTTCCGGTGCGGGGACTGGTGACGCCGAGTATGATCGCCGGAACGAGCAGTGCCGCAAAGACAATTAGGGCGACAAGCCAGCCCCAATCCCAAGGCGTGTCAGACAGCATCCATATTTGCATCAGGACAAACAGGGCGACGAAAGCCGCTATCAGCAATACGCCCGCCGCATCACCTTGTTCAAATTTACGCGGCGGGGTAGGGGGTACAATATACCTCTCAGAGCCGAAACTGTATTTGTCGTCAAAATCGTTACGGTAGTAATAATCGTCGTCGCGATAATGCTCCATATCCGTCGGCTCATAATGCACAGGCTCCGAAAAATCATAGTCAGGCTCTGGAAAATCGTAGTCGTCTAATTGGCCGTAATAGTCATCGTCATCGTAGTACATACATCCATTCTCCTTTGACAATTATTCTAAACCCTCCTCTTTCAGGCATTCGGGAAACCCTTTGCTGATCAGCATATGCTTGCACTTGATCGGTCGGTCAAGATACTTGCATTCTAAGCAGGATTCGCCCGTGATGTCATCTTTGAGCAATTCATCGATGGTCGATATGCCAGGTGTCCTAACCTCCACGAACTGGTCTATCTCATCGCAAATCATCGCCAATGTGAGTTCGTTGCCATCAGAGCCGCCCGTCACCGAGATGTCGATGTCATCCGTGCTGTACGCTATCATGTCAAAGAAGTCGAACAGCTGCAACGATATCTCGCCAGACTTGTTTATTATCATAAAAAGATGATACTCTTGGGTCTCGGGTTGGTATTCCGAGGTTGTCTGGAGTCGGTAGTCCACGTCCACTTTAGATAGTTTCACGTTGGAATTCGGGTGTGAGTGCCCATGGAACCTGAATTTATCCACCTTGTCTGGATCCTTGCCGATATTTTCGTCGTGCCAAAGCGCAAGTTTCTCTTCTTCCACGCTGACAGTCGCTTCTGTCACCGACTGAGGGAACAGGAACACATCTTCGATGGTGTATGTGTCTTTGTCGCGGCTTACAAACCCATACCATGCCACCTCCGTGGAGCATTTGGCTGTATACATGAGCATCTTGACAAACGCCTGCGCGTCTATTTTCACTTGAGGGCGCTTGGTTACCTCGATGCTTTTGAAAATCTTCATTGCCATTGCTGATCTCCTTTTCTGCCAATCCTGTTTTATCAGGCGCACATTCTTGTTGCGGGCTGCCATTCCTTGCAAAATCTGTTCTCATCACATACAAAGAGGGCATCGTTATAGGCTCGGAAGTATTTTTTCGGGTTTCGGATACGCTCACCCTTATGATAGACCTCCCTTCTCGAAACCTCTCTTTTACTTGTGTAGGTTTTCGTTGCCTCCGACTCGATCCTGTGGGCAAACAGCGGCAAGAGCGTATAGTGTTCTTTGCGGTTGCGAATCCAGAGGTATGGATCAAATGAGTTCGTGTTCTTTTGGCAAACGTACTCCTCGTGTGAAACCTGGGTCACTTCAAAGATAGCGTTATGGTGATCATGCTTGACGCGAGGTATTTCGCGAGCTGTAGCTGCGGCTTCTTTGCGTGACATGGCTACCACAGCAAATGTGACGGGTATATAGTTCTTACGACCAACATGTCCGCACTTTGCTTTGACTAAATAGTATTTCATTGCTTCCATCGTTTTTCCTCCTTTGTTCCACCGTTTTCGTATTCATTTCTTCCTTTCGCTCCGCCGCTTTCCCCCTCCTTTCCCACACAAAAAGCTGCCTGATTAAAATCCATGGCAGCCTTATTCCTTATTAAAACTAAAGGCAGCTTTTCTTCAATTATTGCAGGCACCCGCCCATCCAAACGGATTGCCTCGCGCACCCACTATAGCACACCAATATACATGAAGTCAACAAAAAATGAAGCGTATCTCTATAATGTGCAGTTTTTAGATGAATTTGGGCTTGATGTCGACCGTCAGCAGCTCAACTATCTTCGGGTTGAACTCTCCCTGATCCATTAGCCGTACCTTGCATTTATGATGCTTTAAGAATTTATCAAGCAGCCTAAACACTGTTTTTCCCTTCAACTGGTATATCCTCGTGAACCTCCTTTTCCGCTGCTCATATTGTTCGAACAGCGTTTTGTGCTTGTCTATTACCGAGTGCATATTGTCCACTTCCTGTTTACAAGGCGACCTTTCGAAAGACAATCCCCCCTCTTTGAAGTTAAAAGCGAAAATTATTTTTTCCTCATCCTTTTCCTTATCCCCATCCTTTGGAAAAATCTTTTTATAGCGATTGACACGCGACTTCAAGTGTTCCCGGTTTATGGCATATGTGATTGTGCTTCTGAGCGCATAAAACTCTACGAGGTCATTTAGCACCTCTTCGCAGACATTTTTGAACTTCTCTAAAAGCAGCTCTGCGTTCTCGACATGCTCGAATATCTTGAGGATATTTTCATCCAAGAGAAAGAACCCTTCGATTGAGTGGACAGGCTTTGTTGTTGTGACTCCCTTGAGATTTTCAATTTCGTTCAAAGAAAGGCTGTCAAAATCATAGTCTATGATAAAAGCATTTTTCTTTGTTGGTGATTTAAGTTTTTGAGCCGAATATCTTCTGCAAGCATCTATGACCGCTTCCTGCCCTAAAAGATAGCGTTCAGCGTCACTCCCTTTGCTCTTTTTGTTGTCTTGTGCGTAAAAGAATGCAACGCTTTCGCCGTATGCCGATGAAATACCGGCAGATTTATAAAACTGCTCGTCGGTCCGTCCTTCAACGAAAAAGTTGAAATCTGTTTCCGAGACAATAAGCTTAGCCCTAAGCGTATTGCCATCTATTTTCCTGGCTCCCATCATTCTGTCATTGTTTTCGCTCATAATACTCACTCCATCGGCAGGGGGACTATATACTGGTCGAGGGTTTCGTCCCTTATTATCGACGGCGAGTGCGTGGCAACGATTATCTGCGTATCCGTCTCTTTGATAAGATCCGGCAGAAGCTGCTCCTGCCAGATAATCGAAAGGGATATCTCAGGCTCATCGATAAGGATCCTCTTCGTACCTCCAAAAATGCATATCATAAAGATAAGCAGCAGCTTTTTCTCCCCCGACGAAAGAAGGTCGAGTCCTATGCTTGTGTCAAACTTGTGGACAGTAAGGCTGCCCTTCTCCTTTTGCGTGGTGTTTGTTTTCGTCACAACGATGCCGGCAGGCGTGAGCTCGATGCTCTTGTTTTTGATATACTTGCGCAGCAACCTCTGCAACTTCGCAACTTTTTCGCTCTTTTTTTCCTTTACGGGAAGAAAGACTCTGTCATAGAACTCAAGAAATATTTTGAGTTTCATATGCCCGTGTATGTTATTTTCAAGCCGATGGCTCGCTCTCATCTTTTCGCCGATTTTTGTTTTGATTGCGTTTCTTAATCCTTCATATTTCAATTCATCTAAAAACGTATCGTCTGGCAGCAACGGTATATGGTTCAGCAAAACAGGACGAATGAAGTATTCGAGGTCTTTTTGTACTTCATCCGAAAAGAACCGCTTTTTTATGTGCGTTTTTTCGTCCTCTGGCACATCATCATTGCATTTAGCCTTGCCTATAAAGGGTTTGTAGCACTTTAGTGCTCCAAGATTGATCTTGTCTATGGTTTTTGGTCCATAATAAAAACGGTTGACTATTTCATTGACAGGGACATTGTCTGTCTTTAACAATTCCTTTATGATGTCAGCGGTGTCAGCAAGGTCAGCACCTTTGTATTTTGAGTTCTTTATGCTACTGTATATATTTTTAAGAAGCGATATACTCCCCTTTTTCAGTTCCCTATGCAGGCGGTTTGGCACGCCAAAGAGCCTGTCCTCGGACGAATCATTGTCGCGAAACCACGCCGATATTGATTGGCTGAAAGAGAGTTTTTGCGGCACGGCTTGCGTGAGTTTATCGAATGGCGTATAGTACCATTCCAGTAGCTCGTGCCCGAACAGTGACTTCCTTATCAAATCAGCTTTGAGCGTGTATTTGTATGTCATATCAAAATAACGGGTATTGTCAAAACTAAGATGATCGAGTCCGTCCATTGTATAGCTATAATCCGCGTTCATAATTTGAATTATGTCTTGAATCTCAGGAAAATCCCCCATGTAGTCATTGCTACGCAATGCATTCTTCCATACCTTTTCCGTTTTGACGATTTCGTTCATTGATTTTGTTGTCGAAAACGGATAGGCTTTCAATATGTCGGCGATTTCCTTGCTGAAAGGGATATTATGGTTAGCTTCGGAAAGATATCTGTGAAGAAGTTTTTTGCTGTCCAGCTCGGCTAACACTTCGGTAATTAAATTGATGTCCTCGTCATAATGCCCGCCTCTCCATGTTAATTCATCCCACTCCCTAAATTGGTTGTCTGTTGCGGTTTTGAGTGCTTCCAAGATTTCCTTGCGTGAAATAAAGAGATCCGAATACTTGATAGATTTTTCGGTGTCGTCTTTAGAATAGAGACGGCCAACTACCGTAATCTTCTCAAAATAGTGCTTTGCCAATTCGCCATAATCGTATGTGAAGGTTGACAATGCCTCAAGGATTTTCAGTATGGTCGATTTTCCTATGCCGTTTTCCCCAATCATTATGATGCAGCGTTGGGAAAGGTCCAGCTCGATATCATAAGTATTGAACAGCTTATGGATTTTGATTTTGGGTTTGGGTCCGCTCATTTCCGGCATCCTTCCTGTGCTATGCTACCTATCCATTCGTTTATTCTATCCCAGTTTAAGCTCGGTTTGGAACTCTTTAAGGCTCTTTGCTTCTCTTGGCTTTATTTCTGCTCCATCTGGAACATTGCCTATTAGCAGCGGGGAGTTTGGGTCGTGCTTCCCATGGTTGGTGGTGGCGGCTCTTTCGTTGAAATTTGCATAGCAATACCTGCATCCGTGCAGGCAGGTGTTGTATGCCCCGATATCGACGCTTGCGACGCACCCACATTCCTGCCTTTGGTTTTTGTCCTTGCCTGTGGAGATCGGAACGTCAAGCAATTCGCCAATCAGCTCGTCATCGATGCACTTGCCGTGTTTGATCCCAAACCTCTCCAAATCTATCTTTTCCGAACAGGACTCAACTGCCATATTGTTTTCACCGGCAATCCGCGAAAATTCGCCTGAAATCAGGGCGATTTCTTCCGCGTTGATCTCTCTGGCCTTCAAAGGGGCGATACGCTTTTCTATGCTCGTATAAAAATCCAAAAAGCTGATGACAACCCTCTCCGTCTTTCCGTTCAACTTCAGCGCAAGCCTTCCAAATTGTTCAATATGCCAGTCAGCCGTAAAAGTCTCGCTTATTATGATTGGGTCGTATCGCCAGATCACGCGCTTGCTGCCTACTTTTTCTGACAGTCGGCAGAAAGTGTCCAATAACGCCTCCTTATCGGGCAGACCCGGCTCCACGCTTTTGCCATACGGGGTCAAGGTGAATTGGAAATAGTACATATGGTCTTTTAGTTCATCAAGGCGAGCGATCATCGGCGCAGGGTTTTTTGTCCAAAAAACTATCGCGTCGCATACCTTGGGATCGAGGTCTACCCTGTGTAGCTGATGCGCGTTGAACGGATTTTGTGTCACCACAAAACCGTCCTTTACCCGATTGTAAAACCAGTCCGAGTAGTATGCGGGTATGTCGGTCCGTCTGCTCACGCTTACAATCATGGCTTCTCCCAGAAATATATGCTGCCGTGGTAAAGGGTTTTCGTAAAAACGGCACTGTGCCTATATTTTTGATACTTTCCCTCTTCTGGTTTGGGGCGTTTTCCACAAGTGTTCTTGCAGTAAGATCCGTATGTTTCTCCTACAACGTCCCGTACATACTCGTCCAAAGAGTTTTTATCACCCTTATAATATTTATGGTGGCAGTCTGATTTCATACCAGTAATTTCTTTCAGATGTTCCGCAAGTTTATTGTTGAGATGTTCTTCTTCTCCATAGTCTTTCTTTTCATTTCCCGCATCCAAACATATCATGGCTCCGGATTTGCTCAACCTCGCATTTTTAAGATAATCTTTTGCGTTCCCAATCCCAATATTCCTAAGCGACTTTGAGAACATGATAACATCAAACAAATGGGGCTTCTTTAATTCCTCAAAGCCGTCCCATGATTTATGGTATTCAAAGCCGTCAAGGTTTTGAATATGGTCTACATTCCACTCTCCAGTGTCGATGCCTACATAGCGGTAGCTCTTACTTCGCCTTTTTGCAAATTCGCGAAGCGCAAAAAAGTCAGGGCAATTGCCGCAGCCCAAGGATAACACCGTTATCTCTTTTTTTCCCGATAGGCTTTCGCTCAGGTACTCTGTGTATACATCCAAAGCCTCCTGATAGTACGCCCCGAAGTATCTGACAGTGTATATAGCCTGCTCTACCTCATCAGTTGTATATTGTATCAATTCGGAAAATTCGGTACAGAGCCGGCAATTTCCTGTTCTATCCCGATCAGATCTGACAACTTCTATTGCTTTTTCAATAACGGTTTCCCAACTTGTCTCCTCCACTTTTCGCTTTACATCCAGATTTTCAAGAATTGCAGGTTCGTCTGTGGAAAGAGTTCCGCTAAGAAATGAGTCGGGGTACGTGAACGTTTTTGGCTCTTGTTTATTATGAAACTTTACTTTAATGTACGCACTATAAGCCTCATGCGCAAAAGAGACTATATTGCCTTCCCCGTACTCATTGACACCGGCTACCTTGCTATGATGAGTTACCTTGCATCCAACGATATCATTCATAGTAGTAGTATAGCACAAGTCGCATTCTGTACAATTGTACGCTTTGTCTCAAGTATTTACACTTACCTTATGAAGATGTCTACGATGACAGAACTGGATAAGGGTGCTATTGGTATTGTCATCCGCCGTATGCGAAAGGACAGGGGGCTTTCGCAAGAGGTTCTTAGCGGTTTTGCCTGTCTTGCCAGAAGCCATCTGGCAATGATAGAGACTGGGGACAAGCTTCCCAACTTTGAGACTGTGTGGCGAATAGCTGTCGCCCTTGGGGTGCCGCCCCATGAACTTGTGAGCCAGATCGAAAACGAATCAATGCCGACGGGCGGGCGTTTCTAACCGTCCGATAATGATATCCAAAGTGTTCCGCTTGTATTCCACCCCGCTCCCGTCTACCCCTCGTTCAGCAACCAATCCAAGGTGTTCATCTGCCTGATCCCATTGTGGTTTGCCCCTGCACCGGCCTCGTCCAAGGTCAGAAGCATTCGCGGGTGGTAGCCGCCAATTCTTTCAAGGGGCGCAAGCTCCCGCCGCAAGACGCTTTCGTCAAGGACGGTGGCCGCTACCTGATAGTACGTCTCGCCATCCGCGTTTTGTGCCACAAAATCGACCTCGCCGCCAGCAAGATGCCCGACATAAACGTCGTTCCCCCTCCGCAACAGCTCCAAATAGACCACGTTCTCAAGCATATGCCCTTGGTCGGCCGTGCCGCCACCCAGAAGGAAATGTCTCAGTCCGATATCCGCGACATAGTATTTTTCAAGCGTCGCAAGGTATTGCTTGCCCTTGATGTCGTAACGGTTCGCCCTGTAGACCATCAGGCTGTCGGTCAGGCCCCGTATGTATTTTTCGACGGTCTTTTGGTCTATCTTGCGGCCGGCCGACGTCATCGTGTTTGCGATCTTGCTAGTGGACAGCAGGCTGCCTATGTTGTGGAACAAAAACTTGGCCACGCTCTCCAACATCATCACATCCGACAGCCTCAGCCTTGCCACGACGTCTTTGAGCAATATCGAGTTGTAGATGCCCGCAAGGTACTCCCGTATGTCCCTCTGCCTGCCCGTTAGCTGCAACGCATACGGAAAAGAGCTTTCGCTCAGGTACGCCGCGTACCGCTCCGCCTTCCCGAGCCGCCTTTCCGGCGCATACAGCTCAAGCCCCTCGCAATACTCGGCAAACGACAGCGGCAGCATCTTCAGCTCCACATACCGCCCCGTCAGCAAGGTCGCCAGCTCACCCGACATAAACCATGCGTTCGACCCCGTTATGTACAAATCCACGTTCTCTCTTGCAAACAGGCTGCCCACCGCCTTCTCATACATATCGACATGCTGGATCTCATCCAAAAAGACGTAGTTCATCCTGTCCGGCAACAGTCGTGCTTTGATATGCTCATACAACGAGCGATAGTCCGCCAAGCGTTCATTGTCGACCTCCTCAAAATTGATGGATATTATCTGCGTCTCGCCCACGCCGTGCCCGTGCAGCCACTCACGGTATATATCAAACAGCGTCGATTTGCCCGCGCGGCGTATCCCCGACACCACCTTTATAATCTGCCTGTCCTTCGACCGTATCAGGAAATCAAGATATTCTGGCCTGTTTACTCTTATCATAATAAATGCATAATAGTTCGCTTTGTGGCAACTGTCAAGTTTTTTTGCGGATTTGATTCCGTAAATTCCTTTGCTGGGCAAAGTTTGCCGACCAAAACCCCCAATAGTTTATGCTTTGGAATGAATCATTATTATGAATTTGACATACGGGCGGGGCTCAAATATAATGGTGTAGGTATATAGACTATGCTTCAATCACAGGAATATGGCGGGAATTATGAGATAGTGCGCGACGTATTGGACAAATACGAGCGGAATCCCCATATGTTGATACCGATATTGCAGGAAATCCAGTCGGCGTACTCGTTTTTGCCCGAGGACGTGATGGTCTATGTCTCGGCTGCGCTCGGCATAAGGCCGGGGACGGTGTTCGGGGTCGCGACCTTTTATTCGCATTTCACATTGGAACCCAAGGGCAAGTACGTCATAAAGGTGTGCGACGGGACGGCCTGCCACGTAAGGAAGTCCGAGGAGATAATCAAGGTTCTCGAAAAGGAACTGAAGCTGTCCGCAGAAAAAAGGACTTCCGACGACAATCTGTTCACGCTCGAAACGGTGGCGTGTCTGGGTGCGTGCGGCCTGGCGCCGGTCATAGTGGTGAATGACGATGTACACGGCAGCATGACGAAAGAGTCGACCGCCGAGCTTATAAGCAAGATTCGCGAAGAAGAAGCAGGAGGCGCATAAGATGCTGGACCAAAAGTCTCTTGAGGCACGAAAGGAAAACTTCGACAGATATGCTTCGGCGCATAAAAAACGCGTGGTCATCTGCGCGGGTACTGGGTGCGTCGCAAACGGCGCGCTGAAAGTCTACGATAGGTTTCTCGAGGTCGTAAAGGAACGCGGGATAAGCGTGGACATCGCGCTTGAGGAGGAAGTGAAGGGCGATTATTCGCTGGCGCAGAGCGGCTGCCAAGGGTTCTGCCAGATGGGGCTGCTCGTAACGGTGTTCCCTGAGAGCATCCTCTACGTCAAGGTGAAGCCCGACGATGTCGAGGACATAGTGGACAAGACGCTTATGGGCGATGGGGTCGTTGAGAGGCTGCTATACACGGTGCCCGAAAGCGACAAGACGATAGCGAAGCATGACGATATACCTTTCTATTCGCGGCAGCAGCGTTTTTTGCTGAGCCTTTGCGGGAATATCGACGCAAATTGCATAGACGAATATATAAGCCACGGCGGGTATTTTATGGCGCGTCGGGCTGTTTTGGAAATGGACGCGAAGCAGATATGCGACGAGATTTCGGCGGCGGGGCTGAAAGGACGTGGCGGCGGCGGATTTCCCACGGGCACGAAATGGGAGTTTGCGAGGGCGAACGAAAGCGACGTGAAGTACGTGATATGCAATGGCGACGAGGGCGACCCGGGCGCATTTATGGACAGGTGCATTCTTGAGGGGAATCCCCACGCCGTCCTTGAGGGCATGATAATAGCGGCGCAGGCGATAGGCTCCGAGAATGGGTATATATACGTTCGTATGGAGTACCCGCTCGCCGTGGAGAGGCTAAAGCGAGCCATAGCGGCGGCGCGGGAGGCGGGCGTCCTGGGCGAGAACATATTCAACTCCGGCAAGCGTTTTGACATAGTGGTGATGGAGGGCGCGGGCGCGTTTGTCTGCGGAGAGGAGACGGCGCTTATAGCGTCCATCGAAGGGCAGCGCGGGATGCCGTCTATCAAACCGCCGTTCCCCACGACGTCAGGGCTTTTCGGCAAGCCGACTGTGATAAACAATGTGGAGACCATAGCGTCCGTGCCGCTTATCATGCGGATGGGCGTCGAGGAATATTCAAAGATGGGCACGGAGAACGCGAAGGGGACAAAGACTTTCGCGCTTACCGGCCACGTGATAAACACAGGCCTTATAGAAGTGCCGTTCGGCGTGACCCTGCGTGAGATAGTAAGCGACATCGGCGGCGGCGTCATGGACGATGACGGAAAGATATGCGGGGTGGATTTCAAGGCTGTGCAGATAGGCGGGCCGTCCGGCGGCTGCCTTACGCAAGAACACCTTGACATGCCGCTTGACTACGACAGCCTGACGGCGGTGGGGGCGATGGTGGGTTCGGGCGGCCTTGTGGTGATGAACCAGAACACCTGCATGGTGAAGATCGCACGGTTCTTTATGCAGTTCACGCAGAACGAAAGCTGCGGAAAATGCACCATATGCCGCGAGGGGACGCGCCAGATGCTGAGCCTGCTTGACGATATCATATGCGGCAACGGTACTGCGGAAACTCTGGCACTGCTAGAGGAATTGGCAATTCTGGTGAAAATTGGCTCGCTATGCGGATTGGGCAAGACTGCGCCGAATCCTGTGCTCTCGACGCTCAAATACTTCCGCGACGAGTATGAGGCTCATATATTTGACAAAAGATGCCCGACGGGAAGTTGCGAGGACTTGCTGATATTCAAAATTGTGCCGGAACTTTGCAAGTCGTGCAGCCTTTGCATGAAAAAGTGCCCCGTAGGCGCCATTACCGGGGAGAAGGGCATACCTTATGTTATCGACCCAGAGGTTTGCGTCAGGTGCGGGGTGTGCGTGGAAGCCTGCAAATTCGATGCAATCATAAGGGGATAGCCCTTGGCATCGTTTCGTTCGTTCGCCTTGCAGTGGCCGATATTGTAAAAACCGGCGAATGGGTGATGATAGAGGTGCTCAAAGTATAGCCGAAAAGCGCCCAAAATGTCGCAAACTTCCCAAAAGGGACATCAGGCGGTGAAAAATGTCTGTAAAAATTATTGTAGCAATTACATGGGGATAATATCATAATCTGTAATGCATATCGCTTATGCTGCTTAGGCATAGAGGCTCGTTAGAGCAGGGAATAGATAAACATGACAGATTTTGAATATGCTGTTGAGATGAGGAATATTTCGAAATCCTTTGATGGTGTACACGCACTTGACGGCGTTAAGCTTGCGGTGAAACAGGGAGAGGTACATGCCTTGATGGGCGAGAACGGCGCAGGCAAGTCCACTCTTATCAAGATATTGTCAGGGGCGTATCAAGCCGATGCTGGCGAGGTGTTTATTAAGGGTAAAAACGTAGAAATTCGCAATACCAAGGACGGAAACGACAATGGCATCGCGGTTATATACCAGGAGTTTGCTTTAGTCCCGCATCTGTCTGTAGCCGAGAATATCTTTATTGACGAATTTGGCGTCAAGTATCAAAAAATCAATTGGAAAGATCTTAGGGCGCGTGCAAGGGAAGCGCTAGAAGCTATCGGTTTCGGCGATATCGACCCTAGGACGCCCGTCAACGAGCTTTCTGTGGCGTATCAGCAGGTAGTGGAAATATGCAAGGCGCTTTCAAGGGACACGGATATTCTTGTGCTTGACGAGCCTACGGCTGTACTTACGACCCGTGAGGTTGAAAAGCTGTTTTTCCTTATTAACGGGCTGAAAGAGCGGGGCGTCGCCGTCATCTATATCTCGCATCGCCTTGAAGAAGTTTTTCGTATTACGGACCGCATTACAGTCTTTAAAGATGGGAAGTATGTCGATACGGTCAATACAAAAGATGTTGACGATAAAAAGCTTGTCAGCATGATGATCGGGCGCGATCTTGCATCGTTCTTTCCTGAGCGGGATGAACGTCAGAAGGTCGGCGATGTGGCGCTCAAGGTCGAAAATATCAGGGCGGGCAGGGCGGTGCGTGACGTGTCGTTTGAACTGCGGCAGGGCGAGGTATTGGGTCTGTCGGGCTTGGTCGGGGCAGGGCGTACCGAAACATTACGCGCGATTCTCGGCGTTGATACGCTCGATGGCGGTAAGGTATGGCTAAACGGCAAGGTCGTCAGCATTAAGTCGGCACAGGATGCTTTCAGCAAGGGTATCGGATTTTTGCCAGAGGATCGAAAGAACCAGGGCGTGCTTTTGAGGATGCCTATCAAGTACAATATAACGTTTTCATGCATTCAAAAGTTCACAAAGTTTTTCGGCTGGATTATGCAGAAAGCTGAAACCGTGCTTGCTATGAGTATGCGCGACAAGGTGGGCATCAAGACCAATAATATAAACAATCCGGTCAGCAGCTTGTCCGGCGGAAATCAGCAAAAGGTCGCGATTGCGCGTATTCTTGCTTCGGACAGCAAGATATTGATTTTGGACGAGCCGACGCGCGGCGTAGACGTTGGCGCCAAGATGGAAATATTCAAGCTTATCAACGAGCTTGTCTATCAGCAATATGCCGTGCTTATGATTTCATCCGAGATGATCGAGATAATAGGTATGTGTGACCGTGCCATCGTATTTCGCGAGGGCCGCACTGTCGGGGAAATCAAGAAAGATGAGCTATCCGAAGAAGTGTTGATTCACTACGCAATGGGTTTATGAGAGGAATAGGCTATGGGTATATTTACACGTAAAGACGGCTCTGTATCGCTTAGAGGGGACGAGGCGCCTGCAAAAGACAGCAGTCAAATCGTAAGGTTTTTGTTTAAATACAATGCCTTGCTTATCCTTGTCATCATGTTTATAGTAGCGACGCTGCTGTCCCCTGTATTCCTGTCGCCGGAGAATATGATAAATATCTTGCGCCAGCAGTCGACGTTTATGATGGTCGCGCTCGGTATGCTTATGGTCATGCTGACAGGCGGGATTGACCTTTCTGTAAGTTCGACGGTTGCGGTTTCGTCCATCATGGTCGCTCATATGCTAAAGGTAGTAGGGTGGGAAAATGAGCCGTGGGGCCTGACCGCCGCTATTATTATCGCGATACTTACAGGCTTTGCATTCGGCGCTGTCAACGGGTTCCTAGTGGCAAAGCTCAATATGCCGGCTTTTATTGTCACGCTTGCTATGATGTACGCAGTGAGGGGGGTGGCGTTTATCATTACGGACGCCACCACTATATTGCTTGACCAGTCGGTTCCGGCGGTGCAGGCGCTTATCGGCTTTGCGACCGGTTCGGCAGCGAGCATACCATATCCTGTAATATTGATGATTGTGATGGTGGTGATAGTAGGGCTCATAATGCATTTCACTTCCTTTGGGCGTTTGTTGACGGCGGTGGGATCCAACGAAACCGCGGTACAGCTTGCAGGGATCAACTCCAAGAAATATAAGTTTTGGGCGTATGCGATATGCGGGGCGCTTTGCGGCGTCGCCGGCGTCATTGTGACGGCGAGAAGCGGGAGCGCAACGGCGCTGACCACTGCGGTCAACTATGACATGACGACGATTGCGGCTGTCGTAATAGGCGGCGCGAGCCTAAAGGGCGGCGAGGGGAATGTGCCTATGACCGTCGTAGGCGTATTTGTGCTTGCCGTGATAGGCAACATTATGAATTTGGTAAGCCTTGGCGTGTATCCGCAGCTTGTCGTGAAGGCTTTGATTATCATACTTGCCGTGCTGCTAAAAAGCATAAGCTCAAAAGCCACAAATACTCTTTGATATGTACTCAAGGGCATCCTTGGTTATATATAGATTTAGAAGCAAAAATTGTTAAAGTAAATGGAGGAAATTATGAAAAAGAAAATTGCAATAGTCTTAGCCGTCCTTATGGTGTTTTCGGTCGCGTTGGCGGCTTGTACGGCGACACCCGATCAGCCTGCTGGTGGCGGCGGCAGCAGCAGCGGAGGCGACAGCGACTTGTCCGCCTACGATCAGCTCATGCTGTACCAGCAGAATCCTGAAACGGCTTTGGCGCTCTCAGGGGTACAGCCCAGAGAGTATCCGAGCCGCGCCCATGTGAACAAGGCGCTTCCCGTTGAGCCTAAGGCGGCGGGGGACATCAAGATTGGCTGGGCTGCAGCGTCGCTTGGCAGTGAGTTCTTCATAGGCATGCGCGATGCAGGCTTTGCGCGCGCCCGCGAACTCGGCATGAGCGAGCCTGATATCCAGGACGCAAACTTCAACCTCGAAACGCAGAGGCAGCAGGTAGATACATTCATTACGAATAGGGTCGACGCCATTATCCTAAACGCTGTAGACCTTCATTCTAGCGTACAGATGATGCAGGAAATCGTTGCTGCCGGAATTCCTGTAATAGTCACAGGGCCGACGGCGGGAAATCCTGAATACGAGATGATCAGCGCTATTATTTCAGGCTCAAATGAATCAGGGTACCAAATAGGCCTTCATTGCGCAGAGGAGCTCTATGTGCCGGGCGAAGTCCTCAATGTAGGCATGGTCGTTTCCAAGCTTGAAGACGCAGACTCAAACAGCCGCCCTTGCGGATGGATTGCAGGCTGGCTCTACAAGACCGCAGAGATAGACGGCACGCCCTATGCTTCCAAGTATGACGCTCTGCTCGAAGCATATTATATATGGGACGACTACAAGAGAAGCCGTAGCTACGACCTCAGCGATAAGGGGCTGATGCTTTCGCAGCTTGGCGTAGGCGAAGGTACGGACGCTGCGAAGGGCCAGGCGGCGACTGCTGATATTCTGATAGCCGAGCCGAATATGGACCTTCTTGTGGTAGAGATGGATTCGATGGCTGTAGGCGCGATTGCCGAAATCAAGACCCAGGGCAAGACCCCGGGGCAGGATCTCAAAGTCGTGACTTGCGCGGACGGCACAGTGACGTCGCTGAACTTCATACGTGCCGGCGAATTGATGGCGACCGCCACGAATATCCCGTTCCTGAACTCCGTATCGATGATAGACATGATCTACAATATGTTTGATGCCACGGGGACAGACAAGACACAGGCGGAGTGGTGCGAATACTACAACGATATGCCGGCGACTTCGTTTACGCCAACGATGGCAGTTACGTCATACAACGTAGACAGATATTATCCTGCGGATCCGAACGACCCGATCTTTGGGGCGTTTGCAGCATTTGATCCGTGGACGCCGATCAATATCTCAGGCTATAACGCGCTCAATGCAAGCAGCTAGGGGAGAGTCGATAAGGAATAAAATCCTCCTTGCGATAGCGATAACGGAAGCAACAGGGCGGCCAGCGGCCGCCCTGTTGCGTGGTGGACTAAATAAGGTCGGGGTTGCAATGGATAAGCACTTTTGGGTGGGCGCCGGAGAGGTGCGCTTCAAAGGCTTCTGCGGCACGGTCTATGGGGAATACCGTTGCTGTAAGGTCGTCTAGGTCAAGCCGCCCTATGATTTGGGCTGTACGCTGAAAGGCGTAAGGCGACACAAATGTGCCTGTGATGTCCAGCTCCTTCATATAGAGGTGGTCGTAGAGGTTGAGCGGCATATTGTAGTCTCTGGGGTATTGGGCGACGTAGACGATGCGGGCACATTTTGCGGAGATGGCGAGCATGGTTTCAGCGGCGCTCTGCGCTCCCGAAACCTCAAGGCAGATATCGAAGCCGCGCCCATCTGTAATTTTGTCTGACAGCATTGCTACATCTTCATTGATTGGGTCGATAACATGCTTCGCGCCGTATTTTACTGCGAGCTCGCGGCGTGCGGGGTTTGGCTCTACAATGGTGAGGTTTGCTGCGCCGTAGAGGTTTATCAATTGCAGGCAGAGCAGGCCTATAGGCCCTCCGCCGGAAACGACCACATTGTGCCCGACCTTGATGTTTGCCTTGTCCATAACGCGCACAGCTATCGAAACGGGTTCGATAAGGCAGGCGTTTTTCAGCGAGACATCATCGGGTACTCTGACGGGCTGGCGCATGTTCCAGACGACGTATTCAGCCATACCCGGTTCTTCGGTGGCGTTTTCGCACCATTGCTCCATGGCATTTGTGCAATAATAGCATTTGCCGCAGTAATTCCTGAAATTGCCGCCGACACGGTCGCCGGGCTTCCAGCCGTTTGCCGCGGCCGTTTTGCCTGTCTCTGTGATGACGCCGGACAGTTCGTGCCCAAGCCCGAAGGGGGGCTCCCACCCGAAGATGCCGCCGACCACGTGGGGGTCGGAGCCGCAGATGGAGCAATAGGCGACCTTGATCTTCACCTCATCGTCGCCTACGGGCTTTACGGGGACGTCCGTGACTTCGATGCGGCCACGTTCATCCAAGGTCTGGGCGTGCATATCGCCGACTTTGACGGCTGTTACCTGTTTCATTTCCTACCTCCCATTCATAACAAAAGAATCTGCGTTGTGATATAGTAATATATTATAGCAGTCATATAATATGCGAGGTATGGGCAATGTATCAAGAGCAAAAGGGGACTTAATAAGATGATGAGAAGGCTTTTTGTGGACGGGACGGCCTTTCAGGGTGACATAATACAAATTACGGACAAGGAAGATATCTCATACCTTGCGAGTGTTTTGCGTATGAAGGAAGGGGACGCCTTGCTTGTTTCCGATGGCGTGGGGCGTGCTTGTGAGGCGCGAATAACGGAGATGGGGCGGCCGGGGGGGGCGGGAAAGCCGGGGATAGCGCTTGAGGTGATAGGAGAGCGTACGGTTGAGGATGCGTACAAGACGCGCATAACGTTGTATCAGGGGCTTGCGAAGGGGGAGAAGATGAGCGAGGTCGCACGGAAGGCGACCGAGCTTGGCGTCCACCGCATCGTGCCGACGCTTACGGCACGGTCCGTGCCCGACGTGGGTTCGGCTGCGAAGCTGGAGCGTTGGCGACGCATAGCTGAGGAGGCGTCGAGGCAGGCGCAGCGGTGGAGCGTGCCGGAGGTCGCGGATGTCGTGAACCTTGAAGATGCGGCGGCGGGTCTGGCGGCCGAAGCGTACGACCTTGCGCTGGTATTGTATGAACTTGAAGAAGCTCAGACGCTGAAGCAGGTTATTGCGGGCGGGCGGTTCCAAAAAGTAGCGGTCTTTGTCGGGCCTGAGGGCGGTTTTGAAAAAAACGAAGTCGATACCCTTATTATGCAGGGCGCGTACTCAGTCACAATTGGCGAAACAATTTTGCGTACTGAAACCGCTGGGCCCGCGGCCATTGCAATGTTGCTTTATGAGTTGGAATTATAGGCCTGGGCAGTTTCTTTTGCGGTATTGCGATATTGTAATCCCCTCGGATTGCTTAAATAGTTTGCGCAGCGATTGCGCGGAAGACAAGCCGACCTGTTCGGCTATATCTTCGACTGAAAATTCCGTGGTCGAAAGCAGGCGTTTGGCGTAAGTAAGCCTTAGGAGCCTAAGCGTCTTGCCGAAGGTCGTATTGAACATCTTGTTGAAAATACGATTGGCATGGCGGCGCGATATATGAAGGTGCCTTGCCAAGGTTTCGAGCGAGATGTTTTCGTGATAGTGTGAATGAATGTATTTGGACGCCTCGATTGCGAGGTTCGTGGCTTCGTGGGTGGTCTTGTGCGGCTCGGAGATGGATACGATATGCCGCATGGCATGCAGGAAAAACCCATAATAAAGCATATTGGTAAAACCCGTCCAGCCAAGCTGTTTTTTGCTATGTTCCGCATAGATTTGGTCAAAAAGGGCATGTGCGTCCCATGCCGCAGGGCAAAATGTGTAGCGGTCTTGCGGCAAGGTTTTCAATAAAGCGTCGATTTCCTGTATCTCGTGAATGTCGGAGAATTGGCGTGAAGCATGGCTTTTTACCGGTTTGAAATCAAAAATCAATACAAAATATGTCTTTTTCTCGCCAGGGATATTCTGGACGTGGTGACGGATGGATGGCGGCACTATAAGCAGGTCGCCGGCATTGATCAAAACCTCCTCGTCGTCAAACAGAATGGCCAGCCCTCCGCTATGCGCGTAGAACAATTCCATTTGCGGATGGGAATGGCGAAATTCCGCAGTGTTTTCATCAAGCATCTCCGCATAGTGGATTACAAATTCATACGTGCCAAGCGGCAGCCTTGCCACCTGACATTGGCTTATTGTGTATCCGCTTACACTCTCCATCTTCGTATTGTAGCTTTTGTAATGCGAATTGGCAAGCTGCCATAATGCTTCGGTGGCGTCAGGGCGTCCGTTATTGCAAACACGGTGGGGACGGCTCCGTTTGCGTCCTGGATAGGCCGAAATGGGACATGGTATTGAGAAAAAGGGCATAAAATTCAGTATTGACCCTATGACCTACATGTTATAATCTGCAATGGGTGTAGTTATGCTTTTATAAAAGAGAGGAGTCAATATGTACGATTACAATGTCGATGTTGGGAAGGTCAGGGAGCTTGAGGACAAGTGCGTCAAGATCCGCAAGGACCTGCTCAATTTCATTTACAGGATAGGTATGGGGCATCTGGGCGGCGAGCTTTCGTGCGTGGAGGCTTGCGTGGCGCTGTATTACGAGTATATGAACTACGACGCGAAGGACCCAAAATGGGACGGGCGCGACCGCTTCGTGCTGTCGAAGGGGCATTGCTCGGAGACGCTTTACACAATCTATCAAGACATGGGGATGTATACGATGGACTATATGGTGGAGCATTTTGAGTCGCTGGACTCCTATGTGTTCGGGATGCACAGCAACAGGCTCAAGGTGCCGGCGATAGAGGTTTCGGCGGGGTCTTTGGGGCACGGGCTGCCTATTGCGCTTGGGATGGCTTTGGGCGCGCGTATGCAGAAGAAGAATTGGCGGACGTATGTCTTGGTTGGCGATGGGGAGCTGAACGAGGGCACGAATTGGGAGGCTTTTATGGCTGCGGGGCACCATCAGCTCGGCAATCTGGTCTGCATCGTGGACAAGAACGGCCTGCAGATGACAGGGCTTACCTCAAAGGTCATGAACATTGACCCGCTCGATGAGAAGCTTAGGGCTTTCGGGTGGGATGTCGTGTCCATAGACGGCAACGATATGGCGGAGGTCTGCACGGCGCTTGGCAATCTGCCGCCTGCGGACTTTGAGGCACGCAGAAAGCCTGTAGCAATCATCGCGAACACGGTCAAGGGCAAGGGCGTGGACTTTATGGAGGGCGTCGCGACATGGCACGGCGGCGGGATAGCTAAGGAGCAGCTTGACGAGGCGCTTGCCTCGGTTGAAAAGAACAGGAGGGCGGAGTAATGCCGGTACAGACAACTTTTGACTTTGATGCGTTGCTTTCGAGCGCGAAAGAGGCCTATGGAGAGGTGCTGCTTGAGCTTGCGGACGAGGGGGTGGACTTCGTGTTCACGTATACGGACAATGTGGCGCCGTCGACCACGGCGGGGGCGTTGGTCAAGAAATACCCCGAGCGTTGCTTCAACTTCGGCATAGCCGAGCCGAACCAAGTGGGCGCGTCCTGCGGTCTGGCGCTTTCGACGGGGCTGCCTGTGTTTTCGCAGGTGTTCGGGCCTTTTCTGTCGCTCAGGGCGGCAGACCAGATACATACGGATATAGCCTACAACGACGTGAATGTGCGGCTGATAGGCACGCATTCGGGCGCCACGGCCGGCGGCGGGCCGACGCACAACACCATTGCGGACCTTGCGCTCTACCGTGCGATACCGAACCTTACGGTCTGTGTGCCGGCGGACGCTGACCAGTGCAAGAAGTTCATTCGTGCCTCGATAGATTACCAAGGGCCGATGGTGATAAGGATAGACCGCGGCGGCTCGCCAAACGTCTATGCGGATCTGGGCTATGATTTCAAGATTGGCAGGGCCATCGAAGCGGCGGAAGGCGAGGACGTCACGATAATAACGTGCGGGACCTTCCTCTACTGGTCGATGATGGCGGTGAAGCTGCTCAAGGAGAAGGGCGTGAGCGCCCGGCTTGTGGATATGCACACTATAAAGCCGCTTGACGTGGACGCGATCGACAAGAGCGCGAAGCTGACGGGCGCGATAGTGACGGTGGAGGAAGCGTCGATAAACGGCGGGCTTGGGAGCGCTGTGGCGGAAAGGCTGGCGGAGACGGGCTATGGCGGGAAGTTTGCGCGGATCGGGCTGCCGGACGAGTTTTTGGTGCTAGGGTCGCTAGATGAGGTCTACGACCACTACGGCATTTCGCCGGAGAAGATAGCCTTACGAGTAATGAAACTTTTGGGTAAATAGGAGGAATTTGACATGCAACAGAGCGTAGTGGACTTCTCGATGGACTACTTTAGTCTAAAAGGCAAGGCGGCGATAATTACGGGCGGCAACACAAACCTCGGCATGGCATACGCCGTGGCTTTCGCCAAGGCGGGCGCGGATATCTACATTCCGCACTTCACGCCTGATATTGACGAGGTAAGGGAGGCTGTGGAGGCCGAGGGGCGGCGTGTGGAATTTTTGCAGGGCGATTTGACGGACGCGGCGTACCGCAAGGCTGTGATCGCGGGCTGTCTTGAGAAGTACGGCAAAATCGACATCCTTGTCAACAATGCGGGCACGGGGCTTTTCGCGCCGTTCGAGGAATACAAAGACGAGGACTACGCAAGGATCACGGATTTGATGCTGAACGCTGCCTATTATCTAGGGCGCGAGGCGGGGCTTGTGATGAAGGGGCAGGGCGGAGGCAAGATAATCAATATAGGCTCGGCTCTGTCGTTTACGGCCGACGCGGGCTGCCCGCCCTATGTCATATCCAAGCACGGCATCATCGGTGTGACGCGGGTGTTCGCGAACGAGCTCGGCAAATACAATGTGCAGTGCAACGCGCTCTGCCCGGGATTCTTCAAGAGCGACGTCAACGCGGGCGTTCCTCAGGACATCAAGGACCGGGTTTCGGCGCAGCTCCCGAACGGGGAGTGGGGCGAGTTCGGGCAGCTTATGGGCACGGCGATCTTTCTGGCGAGCAGGGCGTCGGACTATATCAACGGGTGGGCTGTGAGCGTGGACGGAGGGTTCACAGCGGCCATTTGATTATGCCATGGAATGAAATACAGGATTGTGACGCTTGGGTGCAAGGTGAACCAGCAGGAGTCGGAGGGGATTGCTGCCGGGTTTCGTGCGCTTGGGTTTGAGGAGGCTGGGCGCGGCGAGAGGGCGGATGTGTGCGTGATAAACTCGTGCACGGTGACGGCGGCGGCGGACAGCAAGACACGGCAGAGGATAAGGCAGGCAAGGGCGGCGAATCCAGCGGCGCTGGTCTGCGTGGTTGGGTGCTGGCCGGAGGTGGAGCGCGAGGGGGCGCTTGCGATGCCAGAGGTGGATATTGTTTTGGGGAGCGCGGATAAGGGGCGGACGGCGGAAGCGGCGTATGCGGCGCTCATGGAGCGTGGCGGGGCTCTCGATGCCGAACAGGGGCGGAGCAACGCAGAGATGCGGAAAATGAACGCCAATCGCTCGAGGGCGTTTATCAAGGTGCAGGACGGGTGCGATCGGTTCTGTGCGTACTGCATTGTCCCGTATGCGCGGGGGGAGATTAGGAGCAAGGCGGCGGCTGAGGTGATGGCTGAGGCTGAGGGGGTGCTTGGGGCGGGGTATAGGGAGCTTGTGCTGACAGGCATCAACCTAGGGTTGTACGGGGCGGATGGTCACGATAGCCTGCACGCCCTTGTCGAAAGGGTGTGCACCCTCGGGGGCGGGGGTCATAGGGTGCGGCTTGGGTCGCTTGAGCCGACGGTGGTGGACGCGGACGAAGCGGTGCGGATCGCAGGCTTGCGGGGGGTGTGCCCGCACTTCCACCTTTCGCTGCAGAGCGGGTGCGGGAGGACGCTTGAGGCGATGGGGCGGCCGTATACGCCAGAGGATTATGCGGGGATCGTGAGGGCGCTCAGGGGGCTCGACCTGCTGTTTTCCATCACTACAGATGTGATAGTGGGCTTTCCGGGCGAAACGGACGCCGACTTTGAGGAAAGCCTAGGGTTTGTGCGGGAGATGGGCTTTGCAGGCGTCCATGTGTTCAAGTACAGCAAGCGGCCGGGGACGAGGGCGGCGGGCATGGACGGACAGGTGCCGGAAGCGGTGAAGAACGAGCGCAGCAAGAGGATGATGGAGGCCGCCGAGGATGGAGCGGCGCAGTTCCTCCGGCAGAATGCAGGGCAAAGGCGCGAGGTGCTGGTATTCGGGCCGGACAAGGGGGGGCGGCATATGCGGGGGATCACGGACAACGGGATAGATGTGCGTCTGCCGGCTGACGGGGGGCATAAGGCGAACGAGTTCACGGCGATCGCTTTGGAGTCGGGGTTTTGGCGATAGGCGGGGGCGGTAGGCATACTTGATGTGGGGGCTTGTCTGGGCGATGCCCAAGATATTGAGTTTTTTAGGAAAAATAAAAGGGAAACGCATCTTTTGTTGTATATAACATATAGGTGTATATGCGTAATACAAGCATTGTAGAAGAAATCAAGGAAAAGGCTGACGTAGTCGAGACCATCGGTAGATTGATACCGCTAAAGCGCAGCGGCAAGAGCTGGTCGGGGCTTTGCCCATTCCATAAGGAGCTGGACGGGTCTTTCCATGTGTACGAGGACAGCGGAAATTTCGTGTGCTTCGGTTGCGGGATGAAGGGTGACATAATATCGTTTTATGAAAACTATTATAAACTCACATTCCTTGAGGCCTGCGAAAAGCTCGCGAAGGAATACGGGATAGACTGGCAGCCCGGAGGCTCTTTTTCGGTGGACAAAGGCAAGGATGCTCTTTACGAGGCGAACCGTTTTGCAGGCAGGGTATACTATGAGGCTATGACGGTAGAGGGAAACCCTGCCTTGGAATACTTGCTTGGACGTGGCATAGATATAAGGACTATAGCGAAGTTCCGTTTGGGGTATGCGGACGGGAGCGGGCGGGCGCTTGCGCAACGGCTGGAGGGCGACGCGGCCATGCAGAAAGCCGCAGAGGAAGTGGGGCTTATTTTCAAGTATAGCGGGCAGTACCGCGACAGGTTTTCGGGGCGGGTGATGTTCCCTATAGTGAATATGCAGGGGAAGGTCATCGGTTTTGGCGGACGGGACATAGACGGGAAGGACAAGGCTAAGTATATAAACAGCAAGTCTTCGAACGCTTACGCGAAGGGGCATAATCTCTTTGGACTCAACGTGACGCGTGGCGCAATCCGGGAAAAGGAGCAGGCAATCCTCGTAGAGGGGTATATGGACCTTATTGCGCTGCATATGCATGGCGTCACCAACGTATGCGCGCAGCTTGGGACGGCGTTCACGCCCGGCCAGGCAAAGCTGCTCTGCAAGCAGGCAAGAAACATAGTGATCGCGCTCGATGCAGACGAGTCAGGGCAGAGCGCATCGGAGAAGACCATGGACTTGCTTGCGGAGGCGGGCGCGAAAGTGCGCGTGCTAGTCCTTGAGGGCGCTAAGGACCCTGATGACTTCATAAGGGCTTTCGGCAAGGAGGCGTGGGACAGGGCGGTAGATAGGGCCGTGCCGATGTACGATTTCAAGCTTGATCGGATAAAGCAAAAGCACGACCTTGCCACGTCGGACGGGCTTGCGGACTTCCTGAAGGAAGCGGCAAAGGTGATAGGGCCGCTTTCGCCGGTGGAGCGGGGCATATACATAAGGAATCTTTCCCGCGAAACGGGCATCTCCGAGGAAGCTATAGCTATGCAGGCGGATATGGGGGGGGCACGCGACGAGTTGGCGTCTGCCGCAGTGGGGGCAAGGATCGCTCCGGGCGCGGGACGCCTAGGCAACGGTGGCGCCGTCCGACCCTACGATGATTTGCTTCGTTCCATACTAGCCCTTTCGCTTGGTTCGGGATACGCGCTCGAAAAAGCATCTGCGTACCGCTACCTGTTCGATGGCACGGACTACGGCGGCGTGATGAACGCTATGATCGCGTTGAAAGAACGCAACGGCACGGCGCCGACGGCCGCAGAGCTTGCCGAGATGCTCGGCGAGGACGACCAGGTCATCCTGGAGCATATCCGTTCGGAAGCGGGAAAGGGGCCTGCCGTTATGGATGAGGAGCAGATAGGCGAATACCTGACAAAGCTGGAATTGGCGGCGCTGAAAATGCAGGAATACAAGCTAAAGGAGGATATAAGCGGCACAAGCGGCAGCGATATGTCGGTCTTGCAAGAAGTGAAAAGGATACAGGACAGGATTATCAAATTGGAAAGCGACATCAGAAAAGCGAAAAGAGGAGAGTGAAATCGGTGATTGACGAAATGGAAACCAGAGACAAGACGACGGAAGAGATACTTGATGAGTTTCTCGACAAGGTGCGGGCGCGCGGGCGCGTGGCCGATACAGAGATCTACGACAGCCTGTGCCATCTAGAAATAGATCAAGAGCAATATGACATCTTCCTGGAAAGGCTTTCGACGCATGGCGTGGAGATCGTGATCGGCGACAGGGACGAGCCTGATGATTTCGACCTGCGTGCGCTCGAGGACGAAAAAGAGGAGGATGAGGTCAAAAAAGAGGCTATAACGCCGGACGGGAAGGTGAACCTTGAGGCGACGCTCCCCAAGGAGATGTCCGTGGACGACCCTGTGCGTATGTACCTGAAGGAGATTGGGGCCGTGCCGCTGCTGAACGCGGACGAAGAGGTGGACCTGGCAAAAAAAATGGAAGCGGGGGCTGAGGCGCAACGCGTATTGACGGAGTCCTATCTCAGAAACGCGGTAGCGATAGTAAAACTGGCGCTTGATGAAAAAAACACTTTTGCGGATCTTATGCAGGTGGCTCAGTACGGACTCGCCTACGCGGTGGAGAATTGCGATGTATACAGGGGGCAGGACTTCGGGGCATATGCGGTTTTTGTGGTGAAGCAGGCGGTTGACCTCTATGCACTCGATCCTGACAGGCCAAGGAGCATCAGTCCTGCATATTGCGAGTATATAAACAAGCGCGTAGCCGTACAGCGCGAATACCTGAAAGAAACGGCCGGATTGGATGACGACAGCAAGGACGGGGATAGGAGCATAAAGGACGAAAAGGATACGCTGGCGCGGTATTTCAGCGGGTTGTCGCGTTCGTTCCGCAAGAGCATGACGAGCAATGACAAGCGCAAACTGGACAGGCTTGGGCTGTTGCCGCTGCCGCCTCCGCCTCGCAGACGCAAACCGCCTACCGTCACAGGGCCAAGAAATGTGAAGCTCGACCAGTATAGCCGGGACTATCTGAAGCGGATTTCTCTTATACCCGAGGCAGACCCCGAATCCGCAAAGAAGATGGTCGAGCTTGTCGGGATAGGCAAGGATGCCCAAAGCAAGCTTTGCGAGGCCAATTTAAGGCTTGTGGTGTCTATCGCGAAGCGGTATATAGGGCGGGGCATGCTCTTCCCAGACCTGATTCAAGAAGGGAATTTCGGGCTTATAAAGGCGGTAGACAAGTTCCAGTGGCAGAAGGGGTTCAAGTTTTCGACATATGCGACCTGGTGGATAAGGCAGGCCATCACGCGCGCGATAGCCGATCAGGCACGGACGATCCGCATACCGGTGCATATGGTGGAAACCATAAACAAGCAGATACGCATACAGAGGCAGTTGCTGCAGGAATACGGGCGCGATCCGACGCCGGCAGAGATAGCGGCGGAGATGGACATAAGCGAAACGAAGGTGCGCGAGATACAGAAGATCGCACAGGAGCCGGTGTCGCTCGAAACGCCTATAGGCGAGGAGGAGGACAGCCATCTAGGGGACTTCATACCGGATGAGGACATTCCAGCCCCAGTGGACGCCGCTTCGGCTGTGATGCTGAGAGACCAGCTTATAGCGGTACTCAATACGCTGCATGAGCGTGAACGCGAGGTGCTGAAGCTGCGTTTCGGGTTTGACGACGGGCGGGCGCGCACGCTTGAGGAAGTGGGGAAGCAGTTTGACGTGACGCGTGAGCGGATACGCCAGATAGAGGCGAAAGCCTTGCGAAAACTCAGGCATCCGACGCGCAGCCGAGTGATAAAGGACTACCTTGAGTAGAGTGGGCGAACAAGGGTGAGGCGCATAGGTGCGGATGAAGTTGCTTAACGGACGGCTTGCCGCGATGGCGGGCTTTGTGGAGCAGGGCGAGTCTGTGGCGGATATCGGGGCAGACCATGGGTATCTGCCGCTCTGTCTGCTGCGGGAAGGGGTTTCACCGTTCGCTATACTTACGGATGCGGAGCCAGGGCCGCTTGAGCGGGCGCGGGAGAGCGTGGAGAGGGCGTGCGGGGCTTCGTCAAGCATGCCGCCCCACGTCGAGCAGATAGACCTGAGGCAGGGCGACGGGCTGAAGCCTTTGACGGAGGGCGAGGTGGATGTGGTGGTGATTGCGGGCATGGGCGGCGAAACGATATCGGGGATACTCATGGCGGACATGGCGAAGGCACGGAGTTTCCGGAAATATATATTGCAGCCGCGCACAAAGACGGATATGCTGAGAGGCTGGCTTGCGGGCGCTGGATGGACAGTGTTGGCGGAAGTGGCGGGCGAAGAAAAGGGGCGTATGTGCGACATAATAGTATGCCAGCCGGATGCAGTGACAATGATGGACGGAGTGAGGGATTATGATTGACAAAGCAGAATTGACAAGGGTGATTGAGGAGATAGCTCCGCCGCATCTTGCCGCGGAGTGGGACAACTCCGGTATGCAGATTGAGCCGGCGGCGGGCGAGATAGGCAGCGTGCTCGTGGCGCTTGAGCTTACGCCTGATGTGGTGAGCGAGGCGAAGCTAGGCGGATACGACCTTGTCATCGTCCACCACCCCATGTTTTTCGGCGGTGGGGGCGCCAAGCCCCAAAACATCCTCCAGAACGACGCCACGGGTCGATATGTATGGCGGCTGCTGGCGGAGCCGCCGGCGCCCGTGGGCGTATATGCCGCGCATACCACCTTTGACGCGGCCGAAGGCGGGCTTTGCGACGAGATGCGCCGAATGATAGGGCTGGCGCCGTGGGCCGACCGCCTGCACCCCGATATCCTTGCGGAGTTCGCATATATAGCGCCGTTTTCCCGAACGGGTCGCTTCTCGGAAGCTACAGATCTTGCCGGAGCGGTCGCACGTGTACGTTCAGCTTTTGGCACGGGCGCCGATATACGGGTGAGCGGCAACTACTCAAGGAATGTGCTCAAGGTGATGACGGTCTGCGGCGGCGGGGGCGATGCCATACCTCTGGCGGTCAGAACCGGCTGCTCGCTGCTTATCACGGGCGATATACGCCACCACGAGTGGCGGCTCGCTGAAGCAGAGGGGCTTGCCCTTATAGATGCCGGCCACTATTATACAGAACGTACGTTCGCAACATTGTTCGCCCAGCGGCTCGCTGCCGCGCTCGGCCAGGCGTACGCAAACATCGTTGTCGATGTAAGCGCGGAGATAAGGCAGCCTTACGCCTCGCCTGCGCAGTCTAAGGCGGAATGATGCCGATAGATCAGTTTATAATTTTTTTCCTGTTGTTGCTTACGGGGTTTTTCTGCAAGCGGTTCGGGGTGCTTACGGACCCTGCGGTCAACAGCCTGAATATGTTCATCATAAACATAGCGTACCCGTGCCTTATCCTTGGGCGTACGACAGGCATGGACATGGACGCGCAGATTTTCTCGAGCTTCATGCTCGCGCTGTTCATAAACCTGGGCATCCTGCTTCTGTTCGGCGTATACGCCAGGCTGTGTTTCCGCGGGAAAAGGTTTGACGGCGAGGACAGGTCGGCGATGGAGTTCGCCTCTATTTCGTCCAACAACGGCTTTATGGGCTTCCCTATCGCGCTGACGTTTTTCGGTGATTTGGGGCTGCTGTACATGATCGCGTGCAATATCGCGCTCAACGCCATGTTCTTCACCTACGGGATTTTGCTGCTCAAGAGGGGCAGGGGCATACCTGGCGAGCCCTTCGGGAAAAAGCTCAGAGATTTCGCCAAGATGATCGCGCACCCCAAGCTGAGCGCCGCCATCGTCGGCATCATCCTCTGCTACAACGGTATCCGCCTGCCTGAGATCGCGGAGAGCTACCTCAGCATCGTGGGCGAGGTCACTACGCCACTCGTGATGGTATCCATAGGCACGATGCTCGCGGGGCAGTTCGGCCTTAGCTCGTTCAAAAGGCGCCCCGTGATGGTGCCTGCGCTGAACAAGCTGTTCGTCGTGCCTGCGATCGCCGCGCTGATAGTGTGGTTTTTGCCGCTCGACCCGCTTGTAAAGACCATAATAATAATTTCAAATGCGCTGCCGGTCGCAGCCGTCGTGCCGATACTCTGCGAGCAATACGGCCGCGACAAGGGGCTTGCGGGCGAGTCGCTTGTAATAACTACATTGGTGTCGATGGTGACGATACCGCTCGCGGTCTGGCTGCTTGGGATGGCATGGGGGTGAGCCGATGGGCTTAGGCGGGGCGATAGGGAGCGGTCTGGCAATATACAGGGTAGGCATAACGGGCGGAGAGGCGTGGCTGCTGCGGTCTGAGCGGTCGGCGGTGCTGGTAGAGGCAGGCCTGCCGTTTTACGGGCGGGCACTTGCGGAGGAAGTGCGGGAACGCCTGCATGGGGTCCCGCTCGCCGCAATACTTGTGACGCATAGCCACTACGACCACGCCGGTGGGCTCGCGAGGGTCAAGGCGGCGTTCCCGCAGGCCGTCACCGTCGCTGCGCCCCATGCCGCCTACGTGATGAAACGCGAAGGGGCGCTTAAAGCCATGCGGGAGCTGAACCGCTTGGCGGCAGACCTGACGCAAGGCGAGTTTGCGGCGTCGGACGATGACGTCGGCGGCTATGTCATCGACCATGAGGCGTCGGACGGCGACAGGATGGATGCGGGGGGCTTTCTTATCGAGGTGCTTGACACGCCAGGGCACACAAACGACTCGCTCAGCTTCTGGTTCCCGAACGAGGGCATCGTCGCTCTGTCAGAGACCACAGGGGTGTTCTTCAAGTGCCCGGAAATGCTTGTGGAGCCCGCCTTTGTCGTAAGCTGGGAAGCGGCGCTCGCCGCTACGGAGAGGGTTGAGAAGATAAAGCCGGACGTCTTGATAGTGCCGCATACCGGGGTTTTGACGGGGGACGAGGCGCCCCATTTCCTGAGCAGGCAGAAAGAGGAAATATTGTTCACCAAGGACCTTGTGCTGCGGCTCGACGCCGAGGGCAGGGACGAAGCGGACATAATGGATGCGATACGGTCTCGCTACTACGACCGCCGCCCGGCGTCATTCAGGGATTTTATGCCCCTGCCGTCATATATGCTCAACGTCAAGGCGATGGTCGCAAGGCTTTTGGGGCAATGTTCCTAGCTGCGAAACCGTTTGCACAAGCCAATTATGTGCAATTGCACAAAAATTGTTTGCGGAGTTTGTTCCGTTTCACGACAGGCTTTCATTGCACGGTTTGCAAGAGGTAGTAAAATGGTTACATGTGTATTACATTCGGGTTCGCATAACAATCGGGTATAGGAGGTGATTTTGATATGCCAAAATCAGGCATGAACGGAGTCGATTTTGAAGTCAATGTTGATTTCAGACGGCTGAGGGCGGACAGGCTCGCGAGGGCGAGAAAGAGCATGAAGGACTACGGGCTCAATGCGCTTGTCTGCTACGATTTCGACAATATTCGTTATATCACAGGGACGCATATAGGCGAGTGGAACCGCAACAAGATGAACCGCTACTGCATCCTTATCGACGGGGTGGAGCAGCCGTTTTTGTTTGACCCGGCGGCGCCGTCCAAGCGGAAGCGCGTGGACTGGCTGGACGTCTCTCACATAATGCCTGCGGTAGGTTCCATGCGTGGCTCCATACCCGAGGACGTGGGGATGGTCGGCAAGGTGGCGACGCAGATAACGTCTTACTTGAACGAGTACGGCGTGACCGGCAAGGTGGGCATGGACATCGTGGACATCCCGCTTATACGTGCGCTTGAGGCGGCGAACGTGGACATCGTGGACGGTCAGCAGGCGATGCTCGACGCCCGCATCATCAAGACGGACGACGAGGTGCAGCTTCTCAAGCAGTCGGCGGCGATGGTGGACGCGGCCTACTACGACCTCGCCAAGGCGCTTAGGCCTGGCATAATGGAGAACGAGCTCGTCGCAATCGCCAACTACAAGCTTTATGGTTGGGGCGCGGAGCTTGTGGAGTTCGTGAACAGCATTTCGGGCGAGCGCGGCAATCCGCATAGCCACACTTTCACGAACCGCATGGTAAGGCCAGGCGAGCTGATTTACTTCGACATCGGCAACACCTACAACGGCTACAAGACCTGCTATTACAGGACTTTCAGCTGCGGGGTGCCGAACCGTGCCCAACGCGACGCTTACGACAAGGCTCTCAAGTGGATACGCGAGTCTGAGGCGATGATTAAGCCCGGCAACACGACGGCCGATGTGGCGTCCAAGTGGCCGGCGGCGACGGATCTGGGCTTCAAGAACGAAGAAGAAGCTTTCTTGCTCCAGTTCGCGCACGGTATAGGGCTAGGCCTTTGGGAGAAGCCGATAATTTCGCGGCTTTTCTCGCTCGACAACCCCTTCGAGCTGAAAGAAGGCATGGTATTCGCGCTTGAGACGTGGTGTGCGGCCGAGGACGGTTCGGGCAGCGCACGAATAGAGGAAGAAGTGGTAGTGACCAAGGATGGCTGTGAGCGCATCACGAAGTTCCCGTCCGACGAGATAACGTCGTGCGGGCTTCCGGGATGCCAGTTTTTATAGAGGAAGGAGATAAATTATGAGCAAAATAGGTTGGATAGGATTAGGGAATATGGGCATCCCCATGAGCGTGAACCTGGTCAAGGCAGGCAAGGACGTGGTGGTGTGGAACCGCACGAAGTCCAAGGCCGACGAGGTGGTCGCGGCGGGAGCGGCGTGGGCGGACTCGCCCAAGGCCGTGGCTGAGGCTTGCGACTTCGTCTTTACGATGGTCGCGGACGGCCCTGCGCTGCATGATGCGGTGCTTGGCGCGGACGGCGCGGCGGCGGGGCTTTCCCCCGGAAAGATCGTGATAGATATGAGCACGATTTCCGTGGCAGAGTCTGCAAAGGTCAATGAGGCGGTAGAGGCTGCGGGCTGCAAGTTCCTGCGCGCCCCGGTCACGGGCAGCACGGCTTTGGCTGCGGCGGGCACGGTAGGCGTGCTTGCGTCGGGCGACAAGGCCGCATACGAAAAGACGCTTCCGCTGTTCGAGATAGTGGGCGGCAACCAGTTCTATCTCGGCGGGGGCGATGAAGCCCGCGTTATGAAGCTGTCGCTAAATCTGATGATAGCCACGACCATGCAGATGCAGGCCGAGGCGGTGGTCATGGCGGAGAAGGCCGGGCTTGACGTGGCCCAGGTCTGCGACATCATCGCCGGCAGCGCGGTCGGCTCGCCGCTTACGGGCTATAAGTCAAAGGTCATAGCCGAGGGCGTCTACGCTCCGGCGTTCCCGATAAGGCTTATGATAAAGGACCTCAAGCTCGCCCTCGGCGTGGGCGAGGCGTACGGTGTCAAGATGGAAAGCACCGAACTCACGAAGAACAGGATGGAGCTGGCGCAGAGCAAAGGCTACGGCGACAACGACTTCTCGGTATTGGTGAAGCTGCTCGAGGAAGACAGCGGCGTAAACAGATAGTACAAGTTAACTTATTTTAGGAGGTAAACAGAAATGGCAGTTAAAGCATATGTGAAGAATTATTACGAGCTTGACAGGCTCAATCCCCCGAGGCATATAGGCGCCTGGTCATGGGCGTTTGCGACGCCGATGATCACCGGCACGCCCAATTATTCCTTCTTCTCGATCGCGCAAATCGTCGACGGCGGCTATGCGGTCATGGACAACCACAAGGATGCGGACCATTGCTACTTCATCCTGAGCGGCACGGGCTGGTCGGTCATCGAAGGCAAGCGCTACACCTACGCACCCGGCGATGTGATGTGGATTCCTGGCAACATGAACCATGAGATGGCCCCGGCAAGCTCGCGGACCCTCAAGTTCACGGTTACGCTCACCGCCAAGGACTTCAACCAGACCGAGCCCTTTATCCGCAGCCTGAAAGATGCGGAGCCCATCAAGTGCAAGGACAACGACGGCGTGACGTTCTGGCCGATGGCGACGCCCACGCTTTCGCCCGCAAGCAGCAACACCATCGACTTCTCTGTCGTGGAGATAATGCCGGGCAAGAAGCTGGGGTCGTTCAAGTTCCCAGAGGCCGAGCAGCTTACCTATATCATATCCGGCTACGGCTATGCCGTCGTGGACGGCGAGAAGCTGCCGCTCAAGCCGGAGGACGGGCTTTATGTGCCAGAGGGCGCGGAGTGCGAGATCGTCAATGACGGCTCGGCCGTGCTCAAGTTCCAGCAGACATTCGGCCCCGCCAGAAACATGGTGAGATAGCGCGGCGAGATAACGTGGCGAGATAGGCTCGACGATGCGATTTGACGAGTTCGCGAAAATCATATACAATCGCTATGTGCAAATAGCATGAAGATTATGTGAACTCGAAGCAAAGACAGAAATAGGAGGAAGAAAATGATTAAGAAAAAGAAATTTTTGGCACTAGTGCTTGCCGTAGTCATGGTGGTAGGCCTGATGGCTGCGTGCGGTGGCGGCGGCGATGCGCCTGCGCCCGCACCGTCACCCTCGCCAGCCCCGGCGCCTGCGGCTCCGAGCGGCGACGCCCCCGCTTCCATCAAGATCGGCATCCCGAACCCGTACACGGGCCCGCTTGCCGGCTTTGGCGAAGGCACGCCTTGGGCGGAGAACCTGGTCATCGATGCCGTGAACGCCGAGGGAGGCATCTACATCGAGGAATACGATGCGTATCTGCCGCTTGAAGCTATCTATGTGGACACCCAGAGCGATGCTACCATCGCCGGCGAGGTGACGCAGCAGCTTATCACGAACGACCAGGTGGACATCCTTATCGCCCGTCACACGCCCGGCACGGCGCTGCCTGTGTCCGCGATGGCCGAGAACATGGGCGTCCCCTTTGTCTCGCTTGAGTGCCCGGTCAACCCCTGGCTCGCAGGCGGCCCCTATGAGTGGGGCTACCATTCGTTCTGGATGGTTGAGGACAATTGCGAAATGTTCATGGATATGTGGGAAGAGCTTGGCTATGGCCCCGGCACTGTGGTAGGCGGGATATTCCCGAACGACCCTGACGGCCTTGCATGGAAGCCCATCTTTGAGGAGAAGCTTCCGCAGAGGGGCTTTGTGCTGTCGGATCCTGGCATCACGGAAATGATGCAGAACGACTGGACCAACGTAGTCAACAAGTTCATCGAGGACGGCGTGCAGATCGTGACCGGCGTCCCGATCACCCCCGACTTCGCGAACTTCGCCGCCGCTGCGGTGCAGCTTGGCTTGGACTTCGAGATAGCGACGATGGGTCGTGCCTATCTGTTCCCGTCAGACGCCATGGCAAGCCCGACCGAGGTGATTCCGCGTCTTACGAACGAAGTGTGGTGGAGCCCGTGGCATCCGTGGACAAGTTCGATAGACGGCATGACTGCGATGGAGCTTGCGATGCTTTACGAAGCTGAGTTCGGCAAGGGCTGGTCCGCTCCGATGGGCTACAAGTATGCCGGCGTCGAGATAGCGGTCGATGCGCTCAGGCGCGCCGCGTCGCTTGACCCCGTTGCGATCCGTGACGCCATAGGCGCAACAGACCTCAACACCATGGTCGGCCATATCAAGTACGACCCCGTGACCCATGTGGCGCTTACCGATATCGTGGGCGGGCAGTGGTTCCTCAACGACAACGGCGAGGCGGAGCTGCAGATCGTCTACAATGCGAACAATCCGCATATCCCGAAGAACGGCGAGCTTCACATCCCTGGCAGATAGGCAAGAGCAGGGGTACAAAGGTTAACTAAAAACGGTATTATGTTAAGGGGCGGGAGCGGGCGGCCGCGAAGCGGCCGCCCCTGAGCCGCCCCGTAGCGTTTAGAGGACTGGCATGGAAAAGATACTGAGTGTAGACAATGTATATGCGGCATACGGCAAATTCAAGGTGCTGCATTCTTTGTCGTTTGACGCTTACGAAGGGGAAGTGCTTGGAATAATAGGGCCGAACGGGGCGGGCAAGACCACGCTTATGAACGCCATTTGCGGGTTGCTTATCCCCTATGAAGGGAAAGTCATATTCAACGGCCGCGACATAACGAAAATGAAGCCTGACGAGCGTTGCCGCCTTGGCATAGGCAGGACTTATCAGGTGCCTAAGCCTTTCGACCGCCTTACGGTGTTCGAGAACGTGCTTGTGGCGAGCGCGTACGGCACAGGGCGAAGCGAGGCTGAGGCCGTCGAGGACACCATAGAGGTGCTGAAGCAGACAGGCCTGTACGCAAAGGGAGATGTCGAAAGCCACAACCTGGCTTTGCTCGACAGGAAAAGGCTTGAGATAGCCAGAGGGCTTGCCACAAAGCCCACATTGCTGTTGCTCGACGAAGTGGCGGCGGGGCTGACGGATGCGGAGGTCCATGAGGTGATGGACTTGGTGGAATACCTAAAGGGCACAGGCATCACCATCATCTGGATAGAACATGTGATAAAGACTATGGCCGAGTCGACCGACAAGCTACTTTGCCTTGCGGTCGGCACGAATCTTATATACGGCGACCCCGCCTATGTGATGGGGTCGAAGGATGTGGAAGAAGTGTACTTGGGGGTGGACGACGATGAGTGAGATACTGAGAGTCGAAGGCATCGATGTGTTCTACGATGATTTCCAAGCGGTGCAGCAAGCTTCTTTCACTGTGAACAAGGGGGAGATCGTCTCGCTTATAGGGACGAACGGCGCAGGAAAGACCACGCTTATGCGTGCCATAGGCGGGGTGCTTCCCATAAGCGCAGGCAAGGTTTGGTACGACGGGCAGGACATAACGGGCATGATGCCGCACAAGATAGTGGACCTCGGCGTCTCGTACGTGCCGGAAGGCCGGCATCTTTTCAACCGTATGTCCGTAAAGGACAATCTTATAATGGGCTCGTATATGCCACGGGCCCGCAAGAACGCGAAAGCGAACCTCGAAAAAGTCTATGAATTGTTCCCCATTCTCAAAGAGAAAGCGGAGCAGGCGGCAGGGGCGCTGTCCGGCGGGCAGCAGCAGATGGTCGCCATAGGGCGTGCGCTTATGGGCGAGCCGAGGGTCGTATGCTTCGACGAGATAGCGCTTGGCCTTGCGCCCACCATCATAAAGGACATCTATGCGAGGGTGCGGGAGCTGAACGCCGAGGGCATGACGCTGATACTGGTCGAGCAGGACGTGAGGCGCAGCCTCAAGCAGAGCCAGCGAGCGTATGTCATGCTCAAAGGCAAGGTGGTGCTCGAAGGTGATAGCCGTTCGTTGACGGAAGAAGAAGTCAGCAAGGCGTATTTTGGCATGTAGGCCGGAGGGACAATGAATTGGACGCTGCACTTATACAATCAATAATCCAGGGACTGCTGATGGGCGGCCTTTACGCCGCGGTCGGCCTCGGAATGAGCATGATCTTCGGCATCGTGAGGATCACGAACCTTGCGCACGGCGACTTCTTGATACTCGCGTGCTATATCAGCTTGATATTCATGGGGGTGATAAACAACCCCATAGTCACATTGGTGTTCGTCGTGCCCATAATGTTCTTTATAGGGTTCAGCATGCAACGCTCGCTGCTCAACAGGGTCATAGGGCGCGGGGACGAGCCTCCGCTGCTTATCACTTTCGGGCTTTCGATAATAGTGCAGAACCTGTTGTTGTACTTCTTCACGGCAGACGCGCAAAGGCTCCACAGCAATCTGCTTCTTGAGAGCATCAGCCTGGGCGAGCGCGTTCGTATCCCTGTGCTGTGGCTTATCTCCTGCATCGTGGGCGTGGCGATCATTCTCGTGCTAGGCCTTTACATGAAGAACACCTATATGGGCAGGGCGATCCGTGCGACCTCGGACGATACTGAGGCGGCACAGCTTGTAGGGGTCAACATAAAGTCCGCCTACGGCATAGCGATGGGCATAGCCATGATGACGGCGGCCGTGTCCGGCGTCTTTATCGGCATGGTGTTCACGTTCTATCCTAGCACCGGGCCGAGCTACCTTATCATCGCCTTTGCGGTGGTGGTCATCGGGGGGATAGGCAGCATTTACGGGACGCTCGCCGCCGGCCTTATATTCGGGCTCGCGCAGGTGGTGGGCGGCTATATAGTCGGGCCGCAATACCAGCAGCTTATAGGCTATGTAATACTTTTGATAATGCTTGTGCTCAGGCCGCAGGGCCTGTTCCAGAGATAGGAGGTGTATGAGGATGAAATTGCTTGATTTGTTCAGGATTCAGAATACGGCAAACTCAAAGATACGCCTCGCCGCAATAGTCGCCGCCGTGGTGGTGCTGATGACGCTGCCATCGTGGGGCGGGGGCTACGCCGTCTTCATAGTAACGCTGATGGGCATCTATATCACGCTAGGCATGATGTGGAACCTGCTTGCGGGGTATTCGGGGCTCGTGTCGCTTGGGCTCCAGATGTATATAGGGGTGGGCGCCTTCGCGCTTGCGGCCTTGTCGAACTATTACGGCGTCCCCTTGGTAATCGGGCTGCTGTTGGGCGGCGTGGTCTCCATGGTGATAGCTGTGGGGCTGTCGTATCTGTTGCTTAGGATGCGGGGGATGTACTTCGCGATAGCCACATGGATGTTTGCGGAGGCCATGGTGCTGCTCCTTGTGAACTTTGAATATTTTGGGCGGGGGCAGGGGCTTTTCGTGCTTGCCGCGCGCTCCCTGTCCGAGACCGAGAAATACTATTTCAGCATTGTTATGCTGCTTGTCGTGCTGCTTGTGGTCGTGTTGTTGTTGCGTTCAAGGCTAGGCCTGGGGCTGTTTGCGATACGCGACAACGATGTGGCGTCGCAGACCTCGGGCGTCCCGCTGTTCAAGTCGAAGCTTATAGTGATGATGGTGACGGGGTTCATCACGGGCGTTTGCGGCGGGGTCTACTACATCGCCTTTGTGTGGATACAGCCGTACTCGGCGTTCAGCATCACGACATGGACGGTCGCAGCGGTCTTTATCGTCGTTATCGGTGGCATAGGCACCATAACAGGCCCTATAGTGGGCGGAGTCATCTACGTGTTCCTGAGCCAGTACCTTTCGACCCTGACATGGATGGGCTCGCTGAACATGGTGATTCTCGGGGTGATTGCGGTGGCGGTCATAATCGTGGCGCCAAAGGGGATCGTCGGCACCTTGCAGCATCGTTTCGGGTTTGAGATTATCTCGGCCCGAAGATGGATGAAGGGATATGTGACGGACAGGCTGCCAGACCATATTTGACTTAATTCACGCACATGTTGTAAAATGAACGAAACAGGCACATAGTTTGTAGTGTGCCGTGTTGAGGTTGTAAATCCGAAAGCGTTCAAAGGTGCCTTTATGGTCAGAAGGAGACGCATGATGTTGAGCAATGGCGGGAAGATGGTGTACAGGCTTTTGGCATGGAGCCTGTCTTTGTGCTTGGCGTTTACGATGGTGCCGTTGAGCGCGGGGGCGGCGTTTGGGGCGTCCGCAGGCGGGGACGAGGGGGAGAGCGGCGGGGACTGGATTGCTTCGTCGTCTACGGCTCCTCGCAATGACGGCGGCGGCACGGCGGAAGCCATGCCTGAAGGAGAAGAAGGAAGCGAGGGGAGCGGCGGTGCCGAGCCAGGGTTTGGCGAGGGCGAGGGCGGGGACGGCGAAGGCGAAGGCGGCGACCCGCTTGATGATGGCGAGGGGGAAAAAGGTGACGGCGACGAGCCGTTCGATGGCGAGGACGAGGGGGTCACGCCTATGGGTGACGATGATGTCAGGCTTCTTGCGATGGCGGATGTGGAGAGCTTTCAGTTTGAGGTGACGGTGACGGGGACGACCGAGACCGCGCTGACGTTCAGGATACCGCTAAGCGGGGGGCTTAATCCCAACGGAGGCGCGGACAGCTCATGGAACAAGCCTTACAACTGGAATATAGACTGGGGCGACGGGAGCGGCACTCAGACCGTCGCCAGCACAGATCTCGACGTGGAGGTGAACTCTAGCACCAGTGGCGGCATACCGCATACATACGGAGCCTCCGGCACATACACCATAGAGATAACCCCTGCGGGAAATGAGGAAGCATGGCTTGCCGCATTTGGCTTTTATATCGGCACGAGCGGCGCAAATGCCACAGCCAACAAAAACAGGCTAACGAGGGTCTTGAGCCCGCTTACCCCGCTGATGACGCGTACGCAGGCACAGATAGATGGGGGGGCAGACCCGCCTTCTATCGAGTGGTCATACACTTTTTATAATTGCGCAAACTTGGCGATGGGCGACGAGTTTGCCTTTTCCGATGGGTGGGGCAGCATCGATGCCGTAGGCCATAGCTTTATGCAGTCCATGTTTGAGGGCTGCAGCGGGGGTGGTTTCGCAGTAAACAATGTGTTTACGCTTCCTGCCCTTGACAGCGTGAACCTAAATAGGCCGGCTGTTTTCCATCGGGTGTTCTACAACTTGGGCGGCAATCCCGCCCAGACGCGCCGCGCGGCTTCCATCATAGGCGGGAATGCAGTGCCGGATGCAAACAGGCAGACTTTTTCGGGCAGCACAGGATTTATAGACCTGCCCTATATCCATGCCAGATGGGGCGGGGGCGGCACGGATGCAGAAAACGTCTTGATCGCCGACATAAGCTCCAAGTCGTTTTCGTCACGAGACCTTGGGTATACCGACGTGGAGACGCAGACCGTCACAGTATACAATTTTGGCAGTAGCCCTATAACAGACTTTGATGTGGCATTGGAGCATGGCGACAGCTTTGTGGTCGAGCCCCCGCTTGAAACGACCATCCCTCTTTACGGCAGCCTCACATTTGATATGAGGCCTGCGATGGACTTGGATGGGGGCAGGCATGAAGATACCGTCGTGCTGACTGCGTCAGGCAAAGAGCCCTTGCGAATCCCTGTGTCTTTTCACGTGATAGCGCCGGAGAGCAATATATTCCAGTTTGAGGTGACGGTGACGGGGACAAGTACAGCGGCACGGACGTTCAGGATACCGCTAAGCGGGCAGCTGAACCCCGATGGCGGGACAGCCGCCGTATACAGCAAGCCTTATGACTGGAATATAGACTGGGGCGACGGAAGCCCAAATGAGCGTGTCTACTGGTATAGCAGTTCAAACAGAAGCCCTGGAGCGGCCGCAAATGCGTCGAGCAATACTGGCATACCCCGCACATACGCCGCAGCGGGGACATACACTATCACCATCACCCCCGCTGGCTCCGACCAAGCCTGGCTTGCCGCCTTTGGCTTTACAAACAGCACGATGGGCAGCGCAAACGCCACAAACAACAAGAACATGGTCACGAGGGTCATCAGCCCTATAACGCCGCTTATGACGCGCACGCAGGCGCAGATAGACGGCATTGCGCCCCCGCCTTCATTTGAATGGACCCGCACTTTTTACAGGTGCAGAAACCTAGTTATGGGGGAGGGCTTCAATTTCTCCGACGAATGGGATGCGATAACCAGAGTTGGGGATGGGTTCGCCAGTTCTATGTTTTACGATTGCAACGGCGCCGCGTTCACCATGAACGATGTGTTCACCCTGCCGCAGAACGTAACGACCGTAGGCAATGATTTTGCCCGCTTTATGTTTTGGGGCTGCAATGGCGCCGCGTTCACGATGAATGGGGTGTTCAACCTGCCGCAGAATATCAATGTTGCGGGAAATTATTTTGCCTCCGCTATGTTTTTGGGCTGCAATGGGGACGGATTCACCATGAACGGGGTGTTCAATATGCCGCCCAAGATCGGGATTGTAGGCACATACTTCGCCGTGTATATGTTTCAAAACTGCAATGGGGGCGGTTTTTCGGTCAACGATGTTTTCAGGTTCCCGACGCTGAACAGCGCAAACCTCAACCGCACAAGAGTGTTCTACCGCACCTTTTACAATCTGGGCAGCACCCCGCCGCAAGCCCGCACCGCCGACTCCATTATCGCAGGGAACGACGTGCCTAGCGACAACAGGCAGACGTTCACGAACAGCGCGTGCTTTTCAGACCTGCAATATGTCCATACAAGGTGGGGAGGCGGCGGATTCAATGCCAACCACATGGTTGCAACGCCAAGCGCCGTGGGTTTTCCGTATGAGCCTCCAGGGTATGCCCCTGTCGACCCACGGGAGATAACCATAAGGAACAATTTTTCTGCCGCGATATCCGGCGTCAGCGTCGCCCTTGCCGCAGGCAGCGCCTTTGAGCTAGGGGCGCTGTCGGACACGACGATACCGCCAGGCGGAAGCGTGAACTTCTCGGTGAACCCTGTAGACGGCCTTGCGAGAGGCATGCATACAGACACCATCATCGTAAGCGCCGCAAGCCGCGGCTCTGTCCGCATCCCTGTATCGTTCGGCGTGCTACCGCCGGGGGAGAATGTATTCCAGTTTGAGGTGACGGTGACGGGCACGACCGAAACCGAACGGATTTTCCGCATACCGCTAAGCGGGATGCTGAACCCTGCGGGCGGGACAAGCGCGACGTATAGCAAGCCTTATGACTGGAATATAGACTGGGGCGACGGAAGCCCCATCGAGCGGGTCTATTGGTATAGCAATGCGAACAGAAGCCCTGGCGCGGTCTCAAACTCGTCGAGCAGCGCCGGCATACCCCGCACATACGCCACTGCGGGGACATATACCATCACCATTACGCCTGCGGGGGTTGAGGATGCATGGCTTGCAGCATTCGGCTTTAGAAACACCACTGCCGGCAGGGCAAACTCCAACGTCAACAAAAACATGGTCACAAAGGTCATCAGCCCTTTGACCCCGCTGATGACGCGCACCCTGGCGCAGACGGTCGGAAGCGCCGTGCCGCCCTCATTTGAATGGGCATATACTTTTTATAGGTGTGCAAACTTGAGTATGGAAGATAGCTTTAATTTCTCCGATGAATGGGAAAGCGTCACCAGTGTTGGGCATAATTTCGCCCAAGCTATGTTCTACCTTTGCTTTGGCACTGCGTTTACCATGAACGATGTGTTCAATCTGCCGCAGGGCATCACGACCGTAGGCAATTATTTTGCCCAAAATATGTTCCAGAGCTGCTACGGCATCAATTTCACCATGAACGATGTGTTCAATCTGCCGCAGGGCATCACGACCGTAGGCAATTATTTTGCCCAAAATATGTTCAGGGCAAGCAACGGCGGCAGTTTCACCATGGGTGCGGCTTTCAACCTACCGCAGAATATCGTTGTTGCGGGCGAGTATTTTGCCAATTCAATGTTCTACGGCTGCAACGGCGGCAGTTTCACCATGAACAAAGTGTTCAATCTGCCCCCTGGGATCGGGACTGTAGGCAGAAACTTTGCCACATCTATGTTCCAGAACTGCAGCGGGCCGAGGTTTATGGCAAATGATGTTTTCAGGTTTCCGACCCTCGACAGCACAAACCTGAATCGAACCAGTGTTTTCGCATCGACTTTTCGCGGTCTTGGCACCGCCACTTCGCAAAGGCGCTCCGCCTCGTCCATCATAGGGGGGAATGCATTGCCAAGAAGTTCAAAATCGACGTTCACGAGCAGCGGGTGTTTTTCCGATCTGACATACATACCCTCGCAATGGGGCGGGAGCGGCAGAAACGCAAACAATGTGCTTATCGCCAGCCATAGGGCGGTGACTTTCCCTGACAGAGCCTCTGGAAGCGCCCCTGCGTCGACGCAGGCTATCACCGTATACAATAGGGGCACCGTCGCGATAAACGGGTTTGTAGCAGCGCTTTCCGGCGGTGGTGGCTTTGTGGTCGAAGGTCTTGTGGGCACGTCCATTCCTGCAGGCGGCAGCCTTTCTTTCGATGTTGCTACCGAGACCAGCATGGCTCCAGGCCTTTATACGGACACCCTTGTGCTTAGCGCGACAAGCTGCGCTTCTGTGCGAGTGCCGTTGTTTCTTTCGGTGGTACCGCCGGAGGGCGAGCACTTTCAGTTTGAGGTGAGTGTGGCGGGGGCCAGCGTAGCCGAGCGTTCGTTCATAATACCGCTTTCAGGGCGTCTGGGGGACGCATATGGCAAGGCGTACGAATGGACGGTGGACTGGGGCGATGGAGAGATAGAGCATATCGACAGCTCCGAGGGCGGCGCCCCGCAAAACGCAGCGGACAGCGACGGCATAGAGCATGTATATGACGAAGCCGGCACCTATGTGGTGACGATAATGCCTGCCGGCTCCGAAGACGCATGGCTTGGGGCTTTTGGCTTTGGAACGACGGGGGCAGGCGCCGCCAATTCGCAGGACAACAAAGACAAGATAAGGATGGTGCATAGCCCGCTTTCCCCGCTTATGACACGTACTGAGGCGCAGATTGACGGCGATGTCGCACCTCCCTTATATGAGTGGGCATACACCTTCAATGATTGCATAAATATGAATATGGGGCCGGATTTCGCCTTTGCGCGGGGATGGGACGGGATAGACGCCGTCGGGGACGGTTTTGCCGAGTATATGTTTTTGGACGTAAGCGGCCCGGCATTCAATATGAACAGGGTGTTCAACTTGCCTGCGGGCATCACGGAAGTAGGCGAAGGGTTTGCTTATGGGATGTTTGCAGGGTGCGGCGGCGACGCCTTTACGATGAACGGCGTGTTCAATCTGCCTAGGGGCATTGCGAGCGTGGGCGATTGGTTTGCCGCTTCTATGTTTGAGGAGTGCGGCGGCGAGGCGTTTGCCATGAACGGCGCTTTCAACCTGCCTGCGGGGATCGCAAGCGTGGGCAACGGTTTTGCGGCATCCATGTTTGCGGGCGCAGACGGTGACGCTTTCACCATGAACGGACGGTTCAACCTGCCTGTGGGTATCACGAGCGTGGGCTATCAGTTTGCTGCTTACATGTTTGAGGGAGCGGACGGCGCGGCGTTCAATATGAACAGCGTGTTCAACCTGCCTGCGGGGATCGAAAACGTGGGCGAGGGATTTATCGAACATATGTTCGATAATGTGGGGGGCGGCTCTTTCCAAGTGAACGGGGTCTTTGAATTTCCTGTGCTTGCACCCGCAGAACTGAACAAGCCGAGGGTGTTTTACCGTACATTCCATTCTATTGGCGACACTTATCCCCAAGCGCGTACCGCGATTTCCATTATCAGCGGGAACCCAGTGCCCGCAGCGGGGGTGGATACTTTTATGGGCAGCGGGAGGTTCAGGGATCTGGCATATATCCCCGTGAACTGGGGCGGCGGCGGCGGCAGCTTGGACGATACGCTCTTTGTCAGCCATTCCACGATAGACTTCCCAGTCAAGGTCGAGGGGTACGCGGAGCGGGATGTCCGCATTGTCAGCGTGCATAATTTCGGGGGGACGGAAATTCAAGGTGTGACCGTGTCGCTGGCTGGCGGGGCTGGGTTTGAGCTCGGCGCATTGTCGGCGGAGAACATACCGGCGGGCGGCAGCGTGTCGTTCGCATTGGAGCCAAGGCTTGGGCTTGCCGTGGGGGAATACAGGGGCATCGCCTCCGTGGGCGCTACGGGGTGCGATTCTGTGGATATCGTGCTGTCTTTTGCAGTGGTAGGGCCGTTCATCCAGCTTCATCCGAGCCATACAATATTGACGAAAGACAAGCCTGCCGCAGTGATTGAGACGGTCGGCATCGTGGATGCGTTTTTTGATTTTGAGGCGGTGGAATGGAGCGTAGACCCTGAAAGCAGCAGCGAGGCAAGGACATATGCCACCGAAAGGGTCGGGATGGACTATGTGGTAAAGCAGGGCGACAGCCAGATATTGGTGTTCACCCCATCCGCGCGGGGCAGGAACCTGAGCGTAAGGGCAGCTGACGCATGGATTCATACCGCATCGGCGCAGACATTGCGGATAAGGGCGGACTACGATGGCAGATATATGGCGACGGCCACGGTGGAAATGATACCTGATGCGACGCTGCCGGGCACAGGCTCGGCGTTCGCCACCACGGTGACCGTGCTTGAGACGTCAATAGCGGTGAACAGGGCGCAGATACAGGGGACGCTTGTGCCTATACGGATAACGCAGCAGAGGCATGCGGATGGCATATGGGCGCTTGGAGCGGGGGCTGGAGCAGGGGGCTTGCAGGAAATGGACGTGGATGATCCTGCGTTGCCTGTGATAGGGGCTATGCGGTTCGTGCGGGTAAAAGTCCTTAGAGACGGCGGTTTAGTTATAGGGGACCCTGAGCCAGGGTATAGCGCGCGGCTATGGCCGGAGGACAATAGGTTTATAGAAGTGATGGCTACGGATACGGCGAAGAGCAGAAAGAATGTGATACTACAGATACAGAGGGCGGGGGCGCCGAACTGGACGACGGCGAACCAGGTAAACGTGACATCGACCGTTCTCAACCTTAGCGTCTCCACCAAGTATCCGAGCGTAAGGATAAGGCCAGACCAACTCAACCGTGCCTATCCAACATTGCCTGCCAAGGTGAACGCGACGAGTTCGGCGGGGAGCGTAAGGGTGCTTGACATAGATTCCAGCACAGCCGCGTTCCAGAGCAGAATAGCTTTTGACAGCGATGCGGGCGAGGTGAACCTGAAATTGCAGCCTGGGACCGAGGGGACTATACAGCCTTTGCCTGTGGTTACCAAGAACGGCACGCAGAAGGGCAGGGCGAGGGTGCAGGTGGAGGGCTTTTATCCCAATCCCAAGCTTGTGGCGTTGAATGTGCGGGTGGTGAACTCGCATCCGAGCATAAGGCTGGACAGGGGGACGGTGGCTCTGCACCATCCACAGAGCGGGACTATCGAGTCGCTGCCCGATGTGAATGCGGACGGATTGGCGAAGGGGGATTTCGTGCCTGCCGTGGTGAACATCGTATCGGGGACGCGAAACAGGGCGTTTCAGGACGGTTATATGGTGAAGCGGGTGACGCTAAACCCAGACCATGCTCCGAGCATGGCGGCTCCGCTTGTCGTGTCGTATATGGGCGGCGGCAGGATAGAGCTGCATCCTACGGGGCCTGTCATTCCCAAGACCGTGCAGCTTAGGGTGTTCTTTGATGACCCTGCTTTCGATAACCAAGTCGATCCCAACAGCTACACCAAGTTTGTAAGGCTGAACCTGAAAGTGACCATGAGGGCGGAGAACGCTCTCAATGTGACGAACAAGTCTACGGCGGTGGCGGTCAACAGGGACCATGTGGCGGAAGGCACAGGGGAGTATGTGATAAGGGATATACCGATAGGGCTCAATGCAGCGAACCTGTTCATTGAGGACTGGAAGGTGCAGGGGCCAGTGGGCGAGACCACAAAGACGAGGACCGACTGGCAGAACACGACGGATCCGTCGCTTGCAGGGAGGCCGCCTGTGCGCGTGGTGCCCTACGTCGAAGTCGATGATTCGTGGGGGACGGGGGACAGGCGTAGCGGGATAAGGCTTGTGGCGGACAGGGATGCGTTGCGTGACCTGATGGAGCGGGGGCGGTCGGCATCGAGCGGGAATTTCCGCAATCTGAGATACAGGATGAACATAGGGTCGGACAAGGTGAAAGACAGGAACGGCAACCCAAGGGTGTTTGCGGTGAACCTGACCTTTACGGCGAACGCCTCGTCGTTCAGGTTGAGCCTGAACAGCCGGACGAGGATAGACGTGGCGAACCCTGAGTCTTTCCAGACGGCGACGGTGCGGCTCACCAACACAACGTCTGAGATAGACTATGTGCTGCTTTACCCGACTATCCCGAACAATGCGCAGAGGGTACACGAAAGCCGAGATTTCGTGGCGGAGGTGACAGGGCCGCTGACTTTCAACATTGTGAAACACCCGGACAACGACGAGGTGGTACCAGGCGTGACACAGAGGCTCAGCGTGAGGATTGTGCTCAAAAACGGGCAGGAAATGAGGTCGTGGACGGATCTAAACAGCAAGATGCGGAACAGCGACAGGACCATAAGCGTGAACCCGAGGCATGCGGTGGGGAAAGCCACGTCGCGAACGGTGACGCTGTATAGGCGGCAGCCGCTGCAGGGGGCGGGGTTTGAGGCGGCGATAAGGACACCGGCGAATGTGGCTTTGGGGGTGGCTATCATTGACCAGAACAGCCTCAACAATATACGGTTCGCGAAGCCTGTGATATCAGGGACGAGCGTCACGGGCAGCGTGAAGTATGGGGGCGAGCCAGGGCTGCACGGGGGGCTTGTGCTTGAGCGGAACGGCAGCGATGGGTTTGTGATGTATTTCGAGGATGGGATAGCGCCGAGCGGGGTGTTCAACTCGAAGGGCACGTTGGCGAATCTGAAGGCGAATTATACGGTGCGTGTGGAGCTATGGGCGGCAGGGACGTATGCGCTTGCAAGGGACGAGCACGGCACGCTTCTCAGGGACGCGAAAGGGAACACCATGCCGATGATAGGCGGGAACGGCAAGGTGGAGCCGCTGCGGGACGAGCGGGGCAAGGCGCGGAGCAAGGCGACGGTGTATAACGTGCGGGTGAATATCCGTTAGCAATGGTTTGAGAGGCATTTTGCCAGGAGGCAAAAGAAGATGAATAACAAGAGAGCGGCGAGGATATTTGTATGGATGATGGCGGTGGCCATGGTCTTTGGCGCGGTTCCGTTCGCGGGGGCGGACGGGGAGGCGTTTGCGTCCGGGTCTGTGGGGGCTGCGTCGAACGGCGGTGTCGCTGCTTTCAGGCTGCCGGAGGGCATAGACGGCATATTGTCGGAGGCGAGGGCTAGGTTTGACAGCGAAAGGGCTGCGATGGCCGAGGCGCGCGAGGGGGGCGGCGACGAGGATTATGACGAGGAAGCCTGGGAAGATGAGGATGTGCTTGTCGGGATTGACGAAGGTGAGGTTGACGATGAGGGCGAGGGCGATGTCCTCGGCGAGCTTGATGAGAGCATGGATGATGAGGGCGAGGTCGGCGGCTTAGATGATGGCGAATCGGACGATGTCCTTGTCGGGCTTGGTGATGGTGTTGACGATGAGGTCGATGTTGAGGTCGAGGAAGTCCTTGGCGGTTCGGGTGAGGGCGAGAGCATTGAGGGTGAGGGCGATGTCCTTGGCGGTTCGGGTGAGGGCGAAGTCGGTGATGACGGCGTAGGCGAGATAGAGGACGTAGAAAAGTATTTCGAAGAAAGGATCGTCTCTGAGAGCGAGATACCAGGCGACCCCTTTGCCCTGCCAGAGGGCGGGATGTCGGCGATGGCGATAAGGCCTAGGGCGGGCGTGTATATAGACCTTGTCGACTTCAGGACGGTTCGGGACGTAAGCAGAATAATCGATCTTGCGCTTGATTACGTCTCCGAGGCCAGAGGCCTGAATTTCCTGCTCGTCATCAATTCAGGGCCGGCGTTCAACGTAGGAACAGGCACGATCAGGGTGTACAATATACCATGGGACGTGATACTGATATGGGGGGCGGCATGCACCACTTCCACAAGCAAAAGCAACGGAAACACATTGTTGGGGATAAACGCAGATGGCGAGTTTCATCTGATAGGGGGAGGCTCCCTCACGCACCATGGAAGGGGCGTCGCTTTTTCTGGAGGCGATTTAGACGATATGTACGTGAACGGCGGCAGGGTCAGCAGTTACTCAGGCTTGGGCATCAGCGGCTTAAATGTGCATATGATAAAAGGCACGGTCAGCACAAAGTCAGGGGAAGCAATCAACGCACGCGACGTCTATATGCACGGCGGAACGGTTTCCGCCACGACCGGCACTGCGGTTCAGGCCAGCATCAGGGAAATGTATCGCGGCACTATAAAGGCGACGACAGGCAAAGCCTTGGATTTAGGACACAACCAAGGAGCGTATATTTACGGCGGCAGGGTTACGGTCACCACAGGGACTGCCATCGAAAAAGAAGGGACTTCGGGGAGAGTCGAAGTCCATGGTGGCACGGTAAGAGCCGCAAACAGAAATACAGGGACGGCGATATCAGCATCAGGGACCACCCCAGTCGACATACGCGGAGGCGAGGTCTTGACAGGGTCTGGCTATGCGGTTGTGGCTTCTGGAAACGTCAGTGTAAGCGGCGGCAGGGTGACGGGCGTGTCCACAAGCGGCGGGAACGTCACGGTGTCGGGCTGGGGGAGCGTCGGCGGGGTGCATGCCGTGGAGGGCGAAGTGAGCGTAAGCGGCGCCGGCACGGTCTTGAGCGAGAATGGCCCTGCGGTCATGGCGAAAGGCAAGGTGGTTGTGTCGGAGTACGGCGCTGTCATAAACGAGGACGGCACGGCTGCCGCAATAGTCACGGAAAGCACCTTGGATGTATCGGACGGCGGCCAGGTCATAGCCTTTGGAATCAATGCGGATGCGGCGGACACGGCGGGCGAAATCACGGTGTCCGGCGGCATGATTGCGGCGGCGGGGCTCGGCACAGCCATCAACAACCCGCCGAACGCCACGATAAGCGGCGGCAGGGCGCTGTCGGTGGCAGGTGCCGCCGTCAAGATGGACGACCCCGACTCGACGATTACGGTAAGCGGCGGCACGGTTGACACATATTTCGGGAATTACGGCATAGAGACGAACGGCGACGTGAATGTGACGAGCGGCGTGGTGGCTTCTGAGGCGGGCACAGCCATATACGGCAAGAACCTGTCAAAGACACTGGACATGAGCGGCGGCTTCGCATACTCAGGCGCAGGGGACATGGACAAGGTGATAGACTGGGCGGGGACGTATACCTTCAACAACCCTGACGGCGAAGCCATCATATGCACAAGGAACGACGACCCATGGAACAGGTCGTTTTATGTGGGCGACACGAGCGGGCTGGCCTGGGACCCAGACATCGCGGACGCCACGGTGTTCTGGGACAAGGAGGATTGGGGCGGCTACACCGCTTTCGGCCTGCGCTACGCATATGGGGCAAGCACGGGCTTCCATGAAGTATCCAACGCCTCGGTGTTCGATGTCCCCCAGGACGAAGCCCTGTCCATCTCGCCGAACCATGTGATACTTACGGACGGCACGCAGGAGGTGGAGCTTGTGGCAGCCCTTAGCGTGGCGGGCGCGGATATGGACGATATCGACTGGAGCCTGGACATCGCCGATGTCGTGGGCCTGAACGGCACGGCAGCCGACATAGCGAGCGGGGGCAGCGTGA
>Ga0099364_10000386_pt1 | contig 73585 bp, 53 predicted proteins | sample TergutTh196P3_FD_73070 | JGI IMG/M metagenome (GOLD analysis project Ga0099364, IMG submission 73070) | Microcerotermes parvus P3 segment gut microbial communities from Pointe-Noire, Republic of the Congo - Th196 P3 | ecosystem: Host-associated > Arthropoda: Insects > Digestive system > Gut ...
AAAACGGCCAACCTGAATGGGAGTACGATACCGGTGAACAAATTATCGCTTCACCTGCTGTCATTAAGGGGCATTTTATGATATTAACGGCTAAAGGTACGTTGTTTTGTTTTGGAAAAAAGGTACGCTTATGATAATGAAAAACATAAAAAACGATTCGATGTTATGGAATGCAGTTTTGTTCCTGTGTTTCATAGCAGGATGCAAAGCCCTGACCAATAAAAAAGAAACTGATATTTCGAATACGATTGTGCAAGTTGAACAATCGTTGACCGACGTCATAGCATCGGATAGTGTGTCATCGCCTGTCGATTCTTCTCTGTTTTTTGCAGATGAAGAAATCATATTGTGCGATGAAGAAATTGAACGACAGAAGTTTAACAAAGAAAATGATGATTGGGTTAATGAACATGTTACGAAAGAATTTCTATTGGGTAATGTCACACGCAAAGACAACCCGCTGTTTGTAAAAGTGAGCGCAGAACATACAGAACGTAATATTTACCTTTTACCTGCGGTCTATGAAGCCTATAAAAAAATGTATGAAGCAGCGCTGGCCGATAGTGTCAAACTGATTATCACATCCGGTCACCGCACCTTTGTAGAGCAAGTCTATGAATGGAAACTTCGCTGGAACAACCCCAGAACGGACATTGAATTCGAAAATGATGTGGAAAAAGCAAAATTTATCCTGCAATATCGTTCTATGCCCGGTACGACACGACACCATTGGGGGACGGATATTGATTTGAATAGCTTCGAACTCGCCTACTATCAAAAAGAAGAAGGGAAAAAAGTCTATAACTGGCTAAAAGAGAATGCTGCTACTTACGGGTTTTATCAACCCTATACCCCTTATAACGAAAAACGTCCAAAAGGTTATCAGGAAGAAAAATGGCATTGGAGCTACAAACCGCTATCAAGACTTATGCTCATCAAATACCTCGAACTAACTTCCATAGATGATATTGTCGGCTTCGACGGCGATACGGCAGCTAAAAAACTTCCTATCCGTTCCGATTGGATTTGCGGTATCAATCCAGCAATAAATGAGGATGATTAAAAACCGTATTAGTAAATTTCTATGAAAACAAGTTTTCAAACAAACGAAGAGATGACAATCAAGAGATGCAGACCTAAGTGTTTGTTATCATTTACAGCGGTTGTTTGTTTCGCTTTTGTTGCGTTATACCTTGTTTCCGGAAGTTCCGCTAACAGTTCCGAAAGCGCGGTTTATGGCACAAACAAAGGCAGCGATTCCCTCACCGACAGCATCCGCCTTATTTTTGTCGGCGACGTAATGGGGCATGAAACACAACTAATAGGTGCATGGAGCGAGGGAGGCGATAGCTGTTACAATTTCGCACCTGTTTTCCAGTGGGTAAAAGATTATATCTCGTCGGCCGATCTTGCAATTGCCAACTTTGAAGTGACGCTTGCAGGCGAACCTTATACGGGTTACCCGACTTTTTCAAGTCCTTTGTCATTGGCTGTTGCATTACAGGATGCGGGATTCAATATGTTACTTACAGCCAACAATCACATCTTAGACCGTGGGGTAAAAGGATTGGAAAAAACAATTGATGCATTAGATTATCTTGGGATTGTTCATACCGGGTCGTTTAAAGATTCGCTCCGTTGGAAAACGGATTATCCGCTGATAATAGAGGAAAAAGGTTTCAGGTTGGCTTTCCTCAACTATACCTATAGCACAAATATGTCAAGAGCAAAGCAGCCAATCATTGTCAATTATTTGGATACCACCCGAATAATCGCCGACCTTGCCAGATGTAACGAGATAGATGTCGATTTCATCATTGCCTGCGTCCATTGGGGCGATGAATATAAAAACAACGAAAACCGGGAACAACGACAAATCGCTGATTTTCTGGCACAAAACGGATGCAATCTCATTGTAGGTTCACATCCCCATGTAGTGCAACCCCTGAAAAAAATTGCAGGTAACGCGACCGATTCCGTGCTTGTCGCCTTTTCATTAGGCAATTTCGTTTCGAACCAACGCTGGCGATACAGCGACGGCGGTATCATGCTTGATGTAACGCTAACCAAAACCAATGGTATAACCAAGCTTAATTCCTATCACTACGAACCTTTCTGGGTACGTCGTTATCCTGAAAAAGGTGTTCAGGTGTACCGGATTATCCCCGTTATTGATTATTTAAACAACCCGGATCGTTACCCGATTCGTGTTGAGGACGAAAAACTGTTGTTACAGTTTTATAAAGACACGAAAAAAATCGTAAATTAAATGTTACCTGGGAGGTGCGGACGTCTCGCCCGCACCTCCCAGGTACAATAAACAATAAATAAAAAAATTGTGTGTTTGATAGATATTGTATATATTTGCACCTTCAATTCAGCATAAGAACTGATTATTATTGATCCAAAAATGAGTGCTATTTATTGTTAAATTTAAAATGAACTGTTGAGCTATGAAACAAATTGTATTTCTATTTATTTTTTCCTTCGCCGCCATAATTACATGCGTTGCGCAAGATTATCAGGAAGTTGTATATCTAAAGAATGGAAGCGTTATCAGAGGATTCATCATTGAAATAATACCATGTCTACTATTGTCTTGTCAAACATTCATAAACGTTATCAGGACGGCGAAGGCCGCTTGAATCACGTCTTACGCGGCATAAATTTGGACATCGAAAAAGGAACATTTGTCGCGATCAAAGGGCCTTCCGGTTCGGGTAAGACTACTTTATTATCTATCATGGGTCTCTTACTTCATCCCGATGAAGGCAGTTATATTTTTGACGGTACGGAAATGAACTTGCCCTGCATGGATTATTCGTATATCCGCAACAAACAAATCGGATTTGTTTTTCAGGACCATCGCCTGATGCCGCAACTATGCGCTTTGGAAAACATCCTGTTACCGGCACTTGCCTTTAGTTCGGAAGCAAGTAAGGAAGTGATTGATTATGCACGTCATCTGCTCGATTTGACCCATATAAAGGGCGTGGCAAATCAATATCCGCAGACCTTGTCGGGAGGCGAAGCAACCCGTGTAGCCCTATGCAGGTCACTAATAATGAAACCGTTATTATTATTGGCTGACGAACCTACCGGACAGTTGGACGCCGAAAACGCGCAAAACATCGCTTCGCTCCTTTCAACGATTAATCAAACACTTCACACAACCATTGTAATGGTCACCCACTCGGAAAAAATGGCTACTATAGCCCACCGCGTATTAACTCTTGAAAATGGAACCATTTTTTCTTAAAAAAGAAGAACATAATTTATAATTTCACTTCATTGAAAATATCACGTCTCACATACAGTAGTATAGGCTATTACAAAAGGTATTACAAATTAATAGCATCTGCGGCACTTATCACTGTTGGAGTGATAACGGGCAGCCTCGTTGTTGGCGATTCGGTAAGAACTACTTTGATAAAAAGGGTCACAGAACGATTAGGTGATACCGAAACCATTATCTTTTCACGAAACTCTTTCTTAGACGAAAGCATATTGGAATCGGCTGTACTGAACAACACGACAAGGGGAGTTTTGTTGACAAACGGTTTTATCTCGCATGGCGGACAACTAATACCTGTCTTTGTATGGGGGATAGACGATATGTCGATAGCAAAAGGCGCCGCCCGTATCAATACAGCGCTACTCAACGAAATGGGAATAAAAATAACTAATACAGCCATAGTACTTCGTTTGCCCGCGACCGGACTTGTTCCATCCGGTTCGCTATTTGTTACGGAAAATTATACCGTCGGAATGCGTCTCGACTATGATGGTATTGTTGACATAAAAGAAGGAGGTAATATCAGTCTGAAAAACGAACAAACTATCCCGTTAAATATTTTCGTAAATCGCAGTGAATTAGCCGAAGTAATGAAAATTGAGCGGAAGATAAACTTGTTATTGTCAAATAAGGAAATAACTGCCGTAGACATGGAACAAGCATGGGATTATTCATTATCAGGCATTTCAGTCAATCGCATAGATACAGAATCTCCTGCTAATTATATCGAAATCACATCAGACCGAATTTTTTTGCAGAGAGAAGTCGTTGAAACGATATGCAAAAATAACCGCCAACCGAACCGTCTGTTTTCCTATCTGGCCAATTCCATCGAACGAGAAAATACTTCCAACTCCGGCGAACAGGAATCGGTATCTATCCCCTACTCTTTTGTGACTGCTATGGATAGATATAAAGGTGAATATTTACAATCGGACGAAATCATTCTTTCCGATTATTCCGCCAACCGAATAAATGCACGAACAGGCGACATTATTAAAATTACTTATTTCACCTCGAAAGATTTGAAAACCCTGCAGACATGCGCTGTTTCATTACGCGTAAAAAAAATCATTCCCTTAACCGAAATATTGGGAGACAAGACTTTAAGCGCTGAATTTCCGGGACTTACCGACGTTGAAACTTGTACGGATTGGGATAGCGACCTACCCATAAATATGGATTTGATAACGGATGAAGACGAAAAATACTGGGAGCTTTACCGAAGCGCTCCCAAGGCTATTATTGCATACAACGCTGTTGCCGGCGATTGGAGCAATGAATATGGAATCGCAACCGCTATCCGGTTTGGTGACTTTGATATGAATACTGCCGATGTCCGTTTAAACGATACAGACACCGAATTTGAAACAAATGAAAAAAATGCGCCCAACCTTTCGGAATTGCACGCCGGAATGTTTGGCATCCAACTGATATATCCACGCGCCGCCGGAATCTATGCGGCAAAGAATGGCGTTGATTTTTCAAGTCTATTTCTTGCGTTAGGATGCTTCATCATTTTCTCGGCCATATTGTTAATGATTGTCCCGCTTTCGGAAATGCTTACCCAACGCAAACGGGAAATATCGTTATTGAAAGCGTTGGGTTATTCCTCAAAAAGGATTACTATATTAATTTGGAGGGAATCAGCGCCTGTTGTATTTACCGCATCTATTGCAGGAATTATTGCCGGTATTATTTACACATCGCTTATTATGTGGTTATTAGGAAATCTCTGGAAAGGCGCTACTCACACAGGAGGCTTTTCGGTCTATCCGGATTTAAAAACTTTAATCATTGGTTCGCTGATTGGCTTTGGACTATCGTTTGTAATTTTATACGGGACAATTAAACGTAACCTGAAAGAAAAAAGATTACATCACCGCGTTCACAATGACGGGAAAACAGCTTTTTTAGAAGTCTCCTTAACAAGAAAAAAATTGTCTGCCATTCTTTCCATTTGTATCACAATAGGCCTGACAGTAATAAATATCCTATTTCTAAATGCAGTCGTTCTTTTTGTAATAACCGGTTTAACAATTCTTATAACAGCCACAATAATAGGGGATTATATAATTTACAGGAAAGGTTCGGTACATTCGGGAGGGTTAAACGCTCAAAAACTGATATGGAGCACATTGTATGCAAATAAAAAGCAGGTCATATTATCATTTTTTGCCTTAGCCACAGGCGTATTTATTGTCTTTTCGGTCGGACTTAATCGTAAAGGATTCGAAAACAGCGCTCAATTACGAACAGGAACGGGCGGGTATTCGCTATGGTGCGAAAGCTCCGTACCGGTCTATCACAATATGATGACACGCGAAGGCAGGGAAAAACTATCGTTGACCTCCCTTCCAGCCGGTGTCGAAATACTTCAATGCCTGCGATTAAGTGCTGACGATGCAAGTTGTTTGAATCTGAACAAAGTAATTACTCCTTCCGTCTTAGGAGTAGATATGACTGCTTTATCGGAAAGCGACTTGCAAATCGAACAAAACATCTATTCGCTTAATAGCAAAGAAGCCTTTAAAAAGTTTCACCCCCAGATCGCCCCAACTTCCCCTTTTCAACCTCTTTCCTCTTTTTCACCCCTCCACCCTTACCCCGCCTTAGTCGATGCCACCGTTTTGACCTGGAGTCTTGGCATGAAACTCGGTGATACATTGTTTTACGAAAACGATCAGGGGCAAAGTATCGCCATTCAGTTGGCCGGTATACTGCCAAACACCATTTTTCAGGGTCATATTCTTATTGATAAGCGATTCTTTTCAGAAATATGGGAAGAACTGACAGGCAGCGAAGTTTTCCTTCTAAAAACCGCCGAATCCGAAAAAGAGGAAGTCAAAACGCTTCTCTCGCAAGCCTTGAACGAATACGGCATTAGGGTTACAACAACCAACGACAGGCTTAAACAATTCAATTCCGTTACCGACACCTATCTGACGATCTTCATGACATTGGGAGGTATAGGGTTATTGCTTGGTATAATGAGTTTTATCATTGTAATCCGTAAAAGTCTGGCGGCGCGACGCAATGAAATCGATCTTTACAAAACTTTGGGTTTTACAAAGGATAAAATAGAACAAACACTATATAAAGAAAACCTGATTGTACCGCTTTACGCCATTGCAACTGGCGTAATAAGCTCGCTGGCAGGCGTAGGCACTGGTTTTATGAATACCGGGACAGGCGTATGGATCATGGCGTTACTTTTTTCGATTCTCTTCATCCTATGTGTTGTTCTTTTCGTAAAGAAATCGGTTAAAAATGAAATATATCGCTCAAATCAATTATCTTGTAGGCGGGCGTTAATTTGGTTAAATCCTGCTCTATTTTTGCGCTTGATTTCAAAAAAGTTCTTATCTTTGCGCCAAATTTTATTATGAGCCATACAAAGAAAATAATAGCGTTTTTTCTCGTAGTGATTTTTATAAGTTACTATGCGAGTACTGTTTTATTTTCCCATTCGCATATCATCAATGGCGCGACTATTACACACTCCCATATTCATTCCGATTCACATCACAGTACAAAAAGTGGAGGTCATGCGGAAAGCAGTATAACTTTAATTTCACAAATATCACATTTTGAGACTATTGACTTCTCTTGCTTCCTTCTTCCCACCCCGCTTCAATTCCATCTGAATCGTAATAATTTCATTGAAACGACTCATTGGGTAGCCTCCATATATTTTCAAACTCTCTCTCTGCGAGCGCCTCCGATTATATAGTAGAGATGTGGCTTGTCCCGTCTCCTTCCGTAAATTTCAGACATGGCTTGTCATCTCATTATCTGAATTTTCTGATGTGGCTTATCCCGTCACATACGGAAATTTAGAGTCAAGTGCTGTGACAAATACGGAATATATCAGGTTTAACTATATAATCAATCCATTTAAAAATTATGTATAAATATGTAATAACGCTTGTAAGTGTTTTATTTTTAGCGGCTTGTGGTAATAACGCAGGTAGAGAAGAGGCCGTCTCTACGGATTTTCTTATGCATGGCGATACCATTACCTTGATGGAAAATTCTCCCATTTTATTGCAAATAACTGTTCAAAAGGCTCAATTACAGGAATTTTCGGCAGAGTTCCGCACAGTGGGTACCGTCCGGCCTGTTGCGGGTAAGTTAGCGGAAATTGCCCCTCCCTTTGCAGGACGAATCGTAAATTCGTTTGTCAAATTAGGACAAAAGGTCGACGCAAATTCGCCCGTATTCGAACTTAGCTCTTCTGAGTTTTATGAGGCTGTGAAAATGTATTATGCCGCACAATCGGCATACGAAGTCGCCCGTCGAAAATTCAACCGTCAAAAAGAACTCGCGACAAATGGCGTAGCTTCTCAAAAGGATTTGGAAGAAGCGCAAAGCGACGCGGTAATAGCATTTCAGGAATATGAACAGGCAAAAGCAACCCTTCGTATCTTCAATATTGACATTGTAGAGACGTTGCATGCAACGTCTCTACAGTCAGAGTATACCCCGCCGCTCCAAATGGGACAACCGCTACAAGTCGTTTCACCCATTGCCGGCGAGATAGTAAAATGTAATATCACCCTTGGAAGTTATGTGAAAGAGGATGCCGAACCATTGGCTGTGGTTGCCGATTTATCGAAGGTATGGGTCGCAGCGCTTGTCAAGGAGAAATATTTTGGCGCTATCGAATTAGGCGACCGAATAGAGATTTATACTGACGCTCATCCCAATAAAATCATCTGGGGAACGATTTATCACATTGGTGAGATGCTTGATGAGGAAACCCGTTCGCTCGAAGTGATTGTAGAATGTAATAACACTGACCGTGAATTGAAATTAGGCATGTTCTGCGAGACACATTTTTTAAGCGCTCCTACAAAGGCCATAATTCTTCCCTCAACAGCTGTCATGCAAGGACAGGACAACGATTATGTGCTGATAGAAATCGCAAAGGGTGAATTTGTGCGCCGCAAAGTGATGACAGAATCTGTACATCGAGGCGAAGTGCATATCATCAGTGGCGTTACAGAGGGTGAAAACATTGTTTATACAGGAGGAATTTATTTACAATGAATAATGAACAATTAATAACCTCCCTCATTCAGCGTCGCTGGCTGATGATGACGATATTTGTACTTTTGGCGGGCGCAGGCATTTATGCATGGCGCCATCTTGCTATTGACGCCTACCCTGATATAGCTGAGATAACGGTCGGCGTGGTTACGCAGGTACCGGGGTTGGCAGCTGAGGAAATAGAGCAGCAGATAACCATTCCGCTTGAGCGGGAACTCAACGGTACGCCACGTATGAAGATGATGCGAAGCAAGAATTTTTTCGGCCTTTCTACTATTCTGCTTATCTTTGAGGACAGAACGGATGATTACTGGGCGCGTCAACGGGTGCAGGAACGTATTAATAATGTGGACTTGCCTTTTGATGCATCGCCCGAACTTAACCCGCTGACTTCGCCTACCGGCGAAATATTCCGTTATATCGTTACTGGAAACAGCACCTTGCGCGAGCTAACCGAACTCAATCGCTGGGTAATTATACCCCGCCTCAAGCAGATTCAGGGTGTCGCCGATGTGGCAGGTTTTGGCGGTATCACGACGCAGTTTCAGATAGAGATTGACCCTAACAAACTGATAAAATACAATCTGTCGCTCAGCGAAATATCCGAATCCATTGAACGTAACAACTCGAATGCGGGCGGCAGTATGCTCGTCAGGGGCGATTTGAGCTATGTGGTGCGCGGCGTAGGACTGATACATGACTTGCAGGACTTGGGTAATATCGTAGTGAAGACCGTCGGAGGAACGCCTGTTTATATAAAGGATTTAGGCGAACTGAAGTATGGTAATCTCGAACGAAAGGGTATACTCGGTTTTGTCGACGACCATTACGATTATGAGGACGGAGTGGAAGGTATGGTGCAAATGTTGCGTTATGAAAACCCTTCACAGGTATTGAAACAAATACATAATGTCATCAATGAGCTGAACTCCGATGTGCTACCTAAAAGCGTTCACATTCATCCCTTTATGGACAGAACACATTTGGTTGATGCGACCCTGCATACCGTTTCGCATACGCTATTATTCGGTATCCTGTTAGTTATAGGGATACTGATAATATTCTTGGGAAGCCCTAAAGGAGCTTTGCTTGCCACTATTACCATTCCTGTTTCACTTCTGATAGCCTTTATCCTGATGCGACTGACCGATATACCGGCCAATCTGCTCTCTTTGGGAGCGATAGATTTCGGTATTATTGTAGACGGAACGATTGTGATGATGGAGACGATACTTAAAAAACGGGAAGACAGACCTGATATGCCTTTAGATGAGAAAACAATCGCCCAACGTGTCAATGAAGTAGCGAAACCCATTTTCTTTGCGACGCTAATTATCATTGTCGCTTACCTGCCGTTGTTTGGTTTCAGCAGCGTAGAGAAAAGACTGTTTACGCCTATGGCGATTACGCTGAGTTTTGCACTGTTAGGCGCGCTGGCATCCGCTTTGATTTTAATTCCCGGATTGTCTTTTGCCATGTACCGCAAGCCTCAAAAAGTCTATCACAATCGCTGGCTTGAGCGGTTGACAGACATTTATAAACATAACACCCGGAAACTTCTTGACGCTCCAAAAAAAATTATCGCTCCGATTATCTGCATTTTATGCATGAACATCGGACTGTCGGTATATGTGGGGAAAGATTTTTTACCTCCCTTGGACGAGGGTAGTATTTGGTTACAGGTGGCGCTTCCTCCCGGTATTTCACTCGAAAAATCATCCCAAATGGCGACCGTGCTACGCAACAAACTTAAAAGTTTTGATGAGGTAACGTATGTGATGACACAAACGGGACGCGACGACGAGGGGGTAGACCCATTCCCTGCTTCCCACATTGAGATATCGGTCGGGCTGAAACCGTATAATACCTGGCAAAAAGGTCGCCGAAAATCCGATTTGATTGCCGATATGGCGGCGATGGTCGAAACGATGCCCGGCTACTCGGTTGGTTTTTCGCAGCCAATCATTGACATGGTCATGGACCAGATTGCAGGTTCGCACAGTGATCTGGCAATAAAAATATATGGCGAAGACATGAACGAAAGCCGCACGATAGCCGAAAAAGTGAAGGCGATTGTCGAAAATATCCAGGGTTCGGCCGATGTGGCAATCGAACAACCACCTCCCATGCCGCAACTTCAGATCATTGCCGACCGCAATAAAATCGCCCAATACGGACTAAACGTGGCCGATGTAGCCGAGTTGATTGAGGTTGCCATAGGCGGTAAGGCTATTTCACAGGTTTTTATCGACAACAGGGTGTACGATATCACCTGTCGCTACATCGAGACCTCACGCGATACGCCCGAAAAAATCGGGGCTTTGATGCTCATGTCGAGTACCGGCGCCATGATACCCCTTTCGACTGTGGCTGAAATAAAAACAACAACGGGGGCAAGTACTATTACGCGTGAAATGAACCGCCGCTTCACGACGGTACGCGTCAATCTGCGGGGACGCGATCTGGCTTCTTTTATAAGCGAGACACATTCGAAAATCGAATCACAGATAACTTATGATCATACAAAGTCCCAAATACGCTGGGACGGACAGTTGGAAAACCAGCAACGGGCATATAGCCGCCTTGCATTGCTTGTACCTCTGACACTGGCTGTGATGTTCATCCTTCTGTTTTTTACTTTCGGAAGATTCCGTCAGGCAGGATTGCTTATCGCGATGTTACCCCTTGTCATTTTCGGGGGTATGCTTGCCCTTGTTTTACGTGGCATGACTTTCAATGTATCGTCGGCAGTAGGGTTTATCGCCCTGTTCGGTCTATCTATTCAGAATGGAGTGATAATGATTTCCCGCATAAACGTATTACGTTCCAAATCAACAGATTCGCGTCGCGCCACATCGATATTACTACGCGACGTCGATGCTGATACAGAGACGAAACATACCATTTCCATGCTTCGGGAGGCAGTCATTGAAGGCGCATCGCACCGGTTAAGGCCGATGATGATGACCGCCACAGTTGCAATTCTCGGCCTGTTGCCCGCCTCCCTGACAACGGGTATAGGCTCCGACGTACAGCGACCGTTGGCCACAGTGATTGTATACGGCCTTTTAGCAGGGACGATTATAACTCTTTACCTGCTTCCTACATTATATTATATAATGGAAAAAAGACAAAAATAACTCTTTTCATTTACTAAATTGATTTTCCCGTATGAAACAATCATGTAATCCCTCACACCCAAGTTATAATGAACATTTACCCATTAATCATTAATCATTATTTACGTATGAAACACATCCATGTACCCAGACCCCGTCATTGCGTGTCCATAATAGTGATACTACTGATTGCTTTTCAGAGCCATGCCCAACGAATCTTGAGTTATGACGAATATATCCAAAACGTCCGTGAAAAAAATATCGAGTATATCGTTGAGAAGTACGAAGTATCTATTGCCGAAGCCAATGCACAGGCGGCAAAAGTGTTTCTCGACCCCGAACTGTCGTTTGCTTACGAGAACAATCAGGACAGAACGATGCAAATGGGACAGGTTTACGCTGCCGAACTTGGCTATACGCTTGAACTTGGCGGGAAACGACGCGCACGGATGACAGTCGCCCGTAGCGAGCAGCAGATGACTGAGGCGTTAGTCGAAGACTTTTTCCGCAACCTATGCGCCGATGCGACACTCAGCTATTTAGAGGCTTTGAAACAGAAGCAATTAGTAGGTCTGGCGCTTTCGTCCTACCAAAGTATGAGGGACTTGGCAAGCGCCGATAGTTTGCGCCATGCGCTTGGCGAGATTGCCGAAGTCGATGCAATGCAGTCCCGTTTGGAGGCGACAACGCTGCTGACCGATTATTATCAGGCGGAGGCGGCGTACAAAAACATGCTCTCCAACTTGGTTGTATTCGAAGGCGGAACAGCGGCAATAGATTCGCTTGCAGGCGCTTTATTCCTTGAAAATAAAGTGTTTCAGTTGCAGCAATTAATCGAACTTGCACAGGATAACCGGGCTGACTTGCAGGCGGCCATTCGTAACCGCGAACTATCAGCGGCAAATATCAGGCTTGCCAAAGCCAACCGGGTGATCGACTTGGGACTGAATATCGGATTTGCACATAATACCATCGTGTTCAACGAGATAGCCCCAGCGCCGAAACATCAGTCTGTTTCGGCAGGTCTTTCTATCCCGCTCAAATTCTCAAACACAAACAAAGGGGCACTGCGGGCGGCGCAGTTTTCGGCGCAACAGGCAGAAGCAGAATATGATGCTGTATTGTTGCAAATCCGCAAAGAAGTCGAGCAGTGTTATAACAGTTATGTTTCGGCTTACCGACAGGCCGAGTTATATCAAAACAGTTCGCTAACCGACGCCGCTTCCATATTGGAAAAGAAAATATACAGTTATACCCGTGGCGAAACGTCACTGTTAGAGGTGTTAGACGCCCAACGCACTGCCAACGAAGTATTTCAAAACTACTACGAAGCGCTTTACAATGCCAATGCCTCGCTTGTCTCGTTGTACCGGGCAGCTGGTATTTCAATGTCAAGGGGACGGAGGAATTGACATAAATAAATGTAATGGGTTTCTTGTTTAGAATCTAAAAAGGCTACTTCATGGTTCAATGATCCGGAAATCAGGGATTTATTCGACTTGTGAATTTGTTATCCGCAAGATAAAGCGCAAAAGATACATTTTCAAGATTTCTTTCAGGCGTAAAAAATCTGAAAATTTTTCGCTGACAAGTAAAAACTATTTCGTACTTTTGTAGTGGTTTTTGAACTAAAAGAATTGTTATCATTATAAACGATTATATTTCGGTTTTTTATTTTTATTTACATTTTAAATTATTTTTTATGAACGAGATGAACGAGACAAAAATAAATTCGTACAAAAGTCTGACTGAAAAAATATTAGATGAAATGTTGAAAGCCATTATCGCCGGTTGTGGTATGGCATCAAAACTATTTTCTTTTCATTTATTGTTACTTTTTGCTATTCTTTTGCAATCATGCAGTTCTCCTGAAAAATCTAAGGATGATATTTTACGGCTCGATATACGCGAAGCCAATAAAGAGAAAAAGTATTTATTGGCGAGCGAAGTTGTTTCAGACATAGAGTATGTTGCATTGGAAACGTCTTCCGAATGTTTGATTGGAGAACTTGCTCACATGACTGTTTCTGAAAATTATATTTTAGTTTATAGTGATCCCAATTGTTTCCTTTTTTCCCGAAAAGGAATGTTTATTAGAAAAATAGGCCAAAAGGGCAATGGGCCAAGAGAATATAAAGGATATTTTTCATATAACGTTAAAATTGAAGAGAAATCAGGCATGGTATATTTAATTTCTTTAGAAGAAATATGTGCATATCGCCTTACAGGCGAATTCGTTAAAAAACTGAATTTAAGAGAAAAAATTAATAAAAGCCCTTCCCTTTGGAATATTACGCATTGGAAAGAAAATCTGTTTTGTGCCAATTTTGACCTTTATTCAGGAAAAGAACCATACCGTTTTATTATTTTCTCTTTGGAGGGAGAAATTGTCAAACTTTTCCCAAATCATTTTCTTTTTACTGAAGGAAGACGTTACAGTGATTTTAGAGAATGCAGCATTTATAGTTTCAATGAACAGTTATTTTTCAAAGAATTACTTTGTGACACTCTTTTTCAAATATCCGAACAATTTGATTTAATTCCGGAAATCATTTTTGATTTGCCCGGCAAAAAATTACCTGAAAATATGCGGGGGGATTATAACCCTCGTGAATTCTTTTTTATTAGAAAAGTCTATGAATTGGAAAACTATATGTTACTATTAGGTTCGGTTGCATTTGGGTATGAATACTTCCTGTATGTCAAGAACAACAATCGACTGTATTCTTATGAACACGAACCATTATTTTTACATGAACAAATAATAACATCAAGTGTGGTTGTTGGTTCTCCTACAACTTCCCGCACTTCCAGATTATATGGTATGACCAACGATATAGATGCCGGTCTGCCGATTATGCCTCATATTTCATCTCAAATACAAAATAATCAGCAGTTGGTTTGCGTTTATCAATCTTATTTACTAAAGGAGAAATTGACAGATGAACATTTTAAAAGGATTAACATCAAAGACCAGGAAGCGCATCAACGTCTTAGAAATCTTTTGAAAGATTTGGATTGGGAAGATAATCCAGTCTTAATGATTGCAACATTTAAATAAAAACAAGAGTAAAGGATTTATTACACGTATCTGTTTCATTTGTTCAACTTTATGATTTTTACCCATTTGCAATCAGATTTTGTAATTTCTTGAAATTCAAAATTTTGCCTTGTTTTCCTTTCAGGCTGATAATCTCATCATCAATCATTTCGGACAGACTTCTTGAGAGAGACGGACGGGTGACGCCGAAATATTCCGCCAGGGCTGTTTGATTCATATTCAGGGTAAAATCCGTATGAATGGTTCTTGCCAAAATATATTGCGCCAATTTGCCTTTGATGGTTTTTGTCGAAAGAAATTTTAATCGTTCAGACAAAAAATGGGTACGGTTAGCGTTGAACGCCATAAATCCTTGTAGAAACGTTTCATTACAGGCAAGTTGTTTCATCACTGATTCCTTGGGAACAATGATTATTTCGCAATCTTCAAGTGCAACCACATCAACGGGAAACGCATTGTTCTCCGAAAATAAAAACGCAGACGCCAAGGGATTGGGGGCATAAATAGTTTCGATATTCAAAACTGTTCCCGCATCGGAAATCATTTCGGCTTTTACACTACCTTTCAGCAAGACATACAGCGCCTTAACCTTATCTCCCTGTTGAGCGATCCATTCCCCTTTTTTAAATGTTTTAGTCTTAACCTTCAATTCGTTAAGGAATCCGTTCCGCTCATTGACAGGTATATTCCTGCATATCGGACACAAAATTAAATCGTCAATATCCATATTTTTTTTGGCAAAGGTACTATTTTTTTTACACTTGTAACAAATGTTACATTTTTTTCTTTTTGAAGCCTTTATCTTTGCAGAAATTTTCAAGATAAATTATTAAAAAATTAAGAAAAATGTATTGTTATCAATGTCAAGAAACAGCTGCAGGTAAGGGCTGTACGGTAAAAGGGGTTTGTGGAAAAACCGAAGAGGTAGCGAATTTACAGGATTTGCTGATTTACCTGATGAAAGGCGTGTCGCATTTGAGCGTCCGCCTGCGGGAAGAAGGCGAAGAGATGCCCGAAGTAAACAAGTTTATTACAGACGGACTTTTTATGACCATCACCAATGTCAATTTCGACAAGCAACGCTTTGTGAAGAAGATTGAAGAGGCGTTTCGTGTCTGTGAAAAAGTAAAAAACAGACTTGCGGCGTTAGGCGTAACGGATACGATATGCCATTTCAAAGGGTTGGATTGGAAAGACAGAACGCCCGAAGAAATGGAGGAGAAAGCAAAATTAACCGGCGTTTTATCTACGCAAAACGAGGACATTCGCTCCCTGCGTGAGTTATTGACTTACGGCATCAAAGGGTTGGCCGCATACGCCGAACATGCCGCCAATCTGGGCTTTGAAGAGACTGAAATCTACGCATTTATGCAAGAAGGATTAGTAGCCGCTACCAACGACAGTCTCTCTGCCGAAGCGCTTACAGGCTGGGTGTTAAAATGCGGAAGCATGGGCGTCAAGGTGATGGCTTTGTTAGACAAGGCGAACACATCGACCTTTGGCAATCCTGAAATAACACGGGTAAATATCGGCGTGCGAAACAATCCCGCCATTTTAATTTCGGGACATGACCTGCGCGATTTACAGGACTTATTGGAACAGACAGCAGGCACAGGTGTTGACGTCTATACGCATAGCGAAATGCTACCCGCACATTACTATCCGGCGTTTAAGAAGTATAGTCATTTTGCAGGAAACTACGGCAATGCGTGGTGGAAACAGACGGAAGAGTTTGAAACGTTCAACGGTCCGATACTTTTTACGACCAACTGCCTTGTTCCTCCGCGTTCCAATGCTACTTATTCCGACCGCGTTTATACTACGGGTTCGGCGGGGTTTGCAGGGTTTCCGCACATCGCCGACCGAGAAAATGGAACTCCCAAAGATTTTTCTGAAATCATAGCACACGCAAAAAAATGCAAAGCCCCCGCCGCGATCGAAAAAGGCGAAATTGTAGGAGGTTTTGCACATGCACAGGTTTTCGCTTTGGCTGACAAAGTGGTAGATGCTGTGAAATCGGGAGCAATTCGTAAATTTTTCGTCATGGCAGGCTGCGACGGACGCATGAAAAACAGGGAATATTATACGCAATTTGCCGAAAAATTGCCCCAAGACACGGTTATTCTCACGGCAGGTTGCGCTAAATATCGCTACAACAAATTGCCTTTGGGCGATATTGGCGGAATACCAAGGGTGTTGGATGCTGGGCAATGTAATGACAGTTATTCATTAGTAGTCATTGCTTTAAAGTTAAAAGAGATATTCCGGCTCAATGATGTAAATGACCTGCCGATTGCGTATAATATTGGTTGGTATGAACAAAAGGCGGTAATCGTATTGTTGGCTCTTTTATCGTTGGGGGTGAAAAATATTCATTTAGGAACCACGCTACCTGCGTTCCTGTCGCCTAATGTGGCAAAAGTACTCATTGAAAATTTTGGAATTGCAGGGATTGGAACGGTTGCTGATGATTTGAAGTTGTTTTTGTAGGACAAAGGATAGTTTACATACATTCATTACGGGTGACAGGGCACGAAACGCCCTGTCACCCATATCATAAGATTGTTCGGGAATAGTATCATGCGAAGCCGTTCCACGTTTTCCATGATAGAAAGGAGGTTCTATGCCAAAAAAAAGATTCTTTATAACAAATCTGAATGTGTTCCTGTACGGATAAGTAAGAGTGTCAGGATGCGTTTATCTATTTTGTAAATCAGCAACCAATCGGGGCGAATATGGCATTCTCTGTAACCGATGAAATTACCTTTTAAGGCATGGTCTTTATGCTTTGATGAAAGAGGCTTTTCTTCCGACAGCAATTTGACGACTTCGTCTAACTCCGACTTTGGAAGGTTACGTCGTTTCATCAATGCCAAATCTTTCAGATATTGATTTGTAAAAGAGATTTTAAGCATATTTTGCGGTTTGTTTCAGGTAATCGTCAAAAGATTCGCATGTTATAACATTTCCGTTTTCGGCGTCTTGTATTGCTTTTTGGGTAAGATTACCGTTTCCTTGTTTATCAATAGATTTTACCTTAAAAACATTATCCAATGTCAAAATGAAATCTATTATCCTGTTTGCCATTTTATTACGTACATTGTATTCTAACGTTATTTGTGCCATAATCCTTGTGTTTTTAAAATTTTTTCAATGCAAAGGTACGACTATTTAAGTATAAACCAAAATATTTATACTATTTGGCATAAAGTTTTTTTTCTTTATTATACTTTTGGGGCGATTTTTTTCTGAGAATGGGCGTATTACGCCCATTCTGACAACGACTTTTTTTTGCATAGATAGTATTTTTTTACTCTTGTAACAAATGTTACATTTTTTTCTGCTTGAAACCCCTATCTTTGCAAAAATTTTTAAAATTATATCGAGATGAAGAGGACAATAGTAAAAATTGACGAAAGTCGCTGCTCCGGTTGCGGCGAATGTGTGAAAAACTGTCATGGCGGCGCCTTGCAGATTATTGACGGAAAGGCGCGGATTATCAACGAAGATTATTGCGACGGTTTGGGCGCCTGCCTCGGAACCTGTCCTGTTGATGCCATCAAATTGGAAGAACAGGGAACAGATCAATTTCCGATACAGTTGCGTTTGATCAATCCGAATGTCGCCTTTCTTAAAAACAGCGATCTAGTGCTGGCGGCGGACTGTACGGCGTTTATGTACAGCAATTTTCATAATAAATTTATGAAAAATAACAGCATCGCGGTTGCCTGTCCGAAGTTAGACAATGCCGCCGAGTTGTACGTGGAAAAACTAACGGCGATGATAGACAATTCATCTATTCATACGCTGACGGTTATTTTAATGGAAGTTCCCTGCTGTGAAGGATTGCTGCGTATCGCACGACAGGCGCAGGTAAAAGCCAAACGGAAAATACCAGTTAAAAAAGTGGTCATTGGAATAAATGGAAGTCTTCAAACTGAAGAATGAATATAAAATTTTGCGAAGAGATAAAAAAGATTCTTACTTTGCAACGGCAGGGATGCCGTTGTTACAAAAAAATTACAAAATGACATTCTAATTCGAAAATAATTTTTACCTTTGCCTGCAATATTAACAAAAAAATTAACGTTCATGAGTGGCATTTTTAAGAAATATTTAAAACAGCAAAACGAACAAAGAAGGCTAAATGTTTTATTTGCGCTTATTGCGCTTACAGTCAATGCGCCTGCTTTGTTGGCGCAACAAAGACATACCGATGCCCATATCACAGGGCATGTGATCGATAAGAGTGACGGCGATCATATGCCGTATGTTACCCTTGTCATCAAGGGTACAACCTTTGGGGGAACAACCGATGCTACCGGTCACTTTCTGCTCAAAAATGCGCCAGTAGGCGAACATACACTCGTTGCTTCGTATATCGGCTATGAGCCAATGGAACAAACCGTTACGATTATCGCCAACAAAACTATTGAAGTATTTTTTGAACTTAATCCGCAGGCATTTGAAGTGTCGGAGGTTGTTGTCACCGGCTCACGTACCGAAACTCTCCGTCGGGAATCGCCGATGATAGTCAACGTACTGTCGGCAAAAACATTCGACCTGACGGCCACCGCCAATATGGCGGACGCTTTAGTTTTTTTGCCCGGACTGCGTGTAGAGACCTACGACCGTACCTGCGGCGCTTCGGAGCTTAAAATAAACGGCTTGGGAGGCCAATATACGCAAATATTGATTGACAGCCGACCTGTTTTCAGCACCCTTGCAGGCGTGTACGGACTGGAACAACTCCCGGCAGGTATGATTGAACGGTTAGAGGTTATCCGCGGCGGAGGCTCGGCTCTCTACGGGTCGAGCGCCATTGGAGGCGTTATTAATATCATCACCAAAGAGCCTTTGCGTAATTCGCTTAACATTTCCAACAATACGGGAATATACGGCAACGGACTGAAAGATATAAACACCTCCCTCAACGGCTCTTTCGTTACCGACGACCAAAAGGCGGGCGTATATACGTATGGCATCGTAAGAAGCCGCGACCCATACGACCGTATCGACGACGGATTTACCGACGTACCCAAAACCTTGTCGCAAACAATCGGATTCAGAGGTTATTACAAGCTGTCGGACTATTCCCGTATAACTGCCGAATATCATCACATCCATGAATTTCGTCGCGGCGGCGACTTGCTTGACAGACCGCCACACGAGACATTAACTACCGAGCAGTTACGTCATTACATTAACGGAGGAGGATTGAAGTACGACCTCTTTTCAGCGGACTATAAACATATTCTGAACATCTACGCTTCGATGCAAGGCATCAGCCGGGAAACATATTTCGGCACGGACAGAGACCCCGACGCATACGGTAATTCAACGGATTTATCGTTTGTTGCCGGTTCACAATATAGTTATTCAGCAGACAGATTTCTGTTTATGCCCTCGCAATTCATCTTAGGATTGGAGTATTCGGATAACTCTCTTGAAGACCAAATGCCTTCTTACGGCAGATACATTGACCAATATTCACGGATAATGGGTGGTTTTGTGCAAAACGAGTGGAAAAATGAGCTTTTCAGTTTAGCGGTAGGCGGGCGCTTGGACAAGAGCAACCGGATAGACGGCCTCATTTTTAGCCCCCGGATAAACGCGCGCTACACCCCTGTACAGGCAGTCAGACTGCGTGCCGGCTATTCGAGCGGATACCGTGTGCCGCAGGTTTTTCAGGAAGACTTGCATATCAATGCCATCGGCGGCACAGCGTCGGTGATAGAAGTCGACCCAAACCTTAAACCCGAATATTCACACAGCCTTAACTTCTCGATTGATATGTCCAAAAACTTCAACCGCGTACAAACCAATCTGCTTATCGACGCTTTTTTTACCAAATTAAATGATGTCTTTGTGCTTGAAGAAAATGGCGTTGACCCTAACAACAATTTTATGAAACTCTTGCGTACCAATGCGCCCGGAGCGACCATTGGAGGGGTAAACCTGGAATTAAGGGCAGGTCTAACCTCCCGATTTGGCGCCGAGATAGGTTTAACGCTTCAACGTAGCCGTTATGTAGAGCCTTTCGAGTGGTCGCCCGATGTCCCGGCAGAGAAAAAAATGCTGCGCTCCCCCAACCATTATGGATATATCACGTTGAATTATAATCCAATAAAGCGTTTCATCCTGTCGGCAACCGGTAATTATACCGGTCCGATGTTGGTGCCCCATTATGAGGGCACTATCGGCAGCGACGAATTAACGCTGACACAGTCGTTTTTTGACGCCGGACTGAGGCTTGCCTACGATTTTCAATTTTCTCCCCAGTTCAATCTGCAAATCAGCGGCGGTATAAAGAATATTTTCGACCAGTTCCAAAAAGACATTGATGCCGGTAATCTGCGCGATGCAAGTTATGTCTACGGGCCGGCCATGCCCCGGATGGTTTATTTTGGGCTAAAGGTAATGATGTAGTAATCATCAACGCAGACTTTTTCGGACGAAACGAAGATAGCGATCAATTTCGGAGATAATATCGTTTGCCTGATGGACCGGTGAGTATGCACATCACGATGAACAAAAATAAAGACCACGCAAAGTCGGGAAAAAATAGCTAAAAGTTTTGGAAAATATGTACCTTTGCCTCGTTAAAGCAAGCTCAAGTAAATATAAATAATAGCAATAATAAAGCAAAGCCAATGACCCAGGAACAGCATAACCAGCTCATTTCATTTATATGGAATATCGCCAACGATGTATTAGTAAACAAATACAACAAGGGTAGATACCGCGATATCATTCTGCCTTTCATTGTGATTCGCCGTTTAGACGCAGTTTTGGAAGACACCAAAGAGGCGGTACTAAAACTGAAAGAAGAACTTGACAAGGCAAAGGTTCTGAAACAGGATGAAGCGTTGTGTAGCGTTGCCAGACAGGCATTTTGCAACAGTTCGCCATTTACGATGAAGCAGTTAAGGGCAAGAACGAACCGCCAACAGTTAAAAGCGGATTTTGTAACGTATCTAAATGGCTTCACAACCAATGTGCAAGAAGTATTGGAAAAGTTCAAATTCAGGATATTGGTGGATGATCTGCATGAGAACGGTATCCTTGGCATGTTGATAGAACGATTTACCGATATGCGGATCAATTTGAGTAACTTGCCCGTATTAGACGACATGGGGAAAATACGACTACCAGCGTTAGACAATCATTCGATGGGCATGATGTTTGAGCATTTGCTGCAAAGGTTCAACGAGGAGAATAACGTAACGGAAGCGGGCGAACACTTTACGCCGAGGGATATTGTAGCGTTGATGGCTGATATTGCTTTTACGCCCGTAGCCGACAAGATTACGGACAGCACCTATCTGATTTATGACGGCGCGTGTGGAACGGGCGGTATCCTGACCAAGGCAGAGGAGAGAATTACCCACCTGGCAAATCAATCGGGCAAAAAGATATCTACGCATCTATTTGGACAAGAATCCCAGCCGGAGACTTTTGCTACCTGCAAAGCCGACTTGTTGATCATGGGAAAGGGCAATGAAGCGAAAAACATCGCATTCGGCTCAACCATCTCGCAGGATGGACATGCAAAGATGACTTTTGACTTTCTGATTTCCAATCCTCCCTTCGGCACGGCTTGGAAGGTAGATTTAGAAAATTGGGGCATTGAATACGTTTCAGGTAGATATAAGGACAGGATTAACGACAGCCGGTTGAGGTTCGTTTATGACGGCGACAGCGATTATTCCGTGATTCCCGACATCGGCGACCCGCAGATGTTGTTCCTTGCCAATAATATCAGCAAGATGAAACACAATACGGCGCTCGGCAGCCGTATCGTAGAGGTGCATAACGGTTCGTCGCTTTTTACGGGCGACGCAGGAGGTGGAGAGAGCAATTTGCGCAGGTATATAATCGAAAACGATATGTTGGAGGCGATAGTTGCCATGCCCGAAAATATGTTTTACAACACAGGTATTGCCACTTTCCTGTGGGTCGTATCCAACCGTAAAGCGCCAAAACGCAAAGGAAAGGTGCAACTGATTGATGCCACAAGTTTCAAATCGCCGCTCAGGAAAAATTTAGGCGACAAGAACGGAGAGTTCACGCCCGAAATGCGTCGGCAGATCATGGACATCTATACGGCTTTTGTGCCGTCGGAATTTTGTCGTATATTCGACAATGCCGAATTTGGATATTGGGAGATCGTAGTAGAGCGTCCATTGAGAGATGAATCAGGCAGCATCGTAAAGGATAAAAGGGGAAAACCCAAGATGGACGCCAAACTCAAAGACAGGGAGCAGATACCGCTTACATACGAAGGAGGCATTGAAGCATTTCTGGCGAAGGAGGTTTTCCCCTATACAACGGATGCCGTCGTAGATATTTCAAAAGCGGTCGTCGGCTATGAATTGAGCTTTACGAAGTACTTCTATAAACCCGTCGAACTCCGCTCCCTTGCCGACATCAGCGCCGACATCCGGGCGATTGAACGCGAAACGGATGGATTGTTGAATTTAATAATTGGAGAAAAAGAGTAGAATGACTTTAAATTGGGGAAATGTTTTATAAAAACGCAGGGCACGGCATACATCATGGCATACCGCGCCCCGAAACTCATTCTTACAAAGATGGGTGCTGCAAATGTAAGGATTGTTTTTCTAAAGAAAAAATATTTTACCCGATTTTTTTGCGAATATTTTTATAAAGCAAAATAGATGAAGTACGAACTATAAAATAGAGACAATGATGAGGAAATATGATAAATACAAGGATTCAAAGATTACGTGGCTGGGGGAGATTCCGGAGCATTGGGATGATATTCGGTTGGCGAGTAGTTTTTCAGAAGTCAAACAGACGAACAAAGACTATGAGTTTGATCGCGCTTTCCAGTTCAGGTATGGCAATATTGTCTATAAAAAAGAGTTTCCAATTGATTCTGAGACAAAATCTATATGCCAAAAATACTCAAAGGTGAGCCAAAATGATATAGTTATAAATGGATTGAATTTGAACTATGATTTTCTTACGCAGCGCGTTGCCATTGTTCCGGAAAGAGGGATTATTACTTCCGCTTATGTGGCGATGACGCCGGGAAAAAGCATTGTTCCAAAATATGCCTCTTACCTTTTGAAAGGGATGGATGATAAAAAGCTGTTTAACGGAATGGGAACAGGTATAAGGTTGACCTTGTCGTTTGGGGAGTTGAAAAAGCAATATATACCATACCCAAGTATGGATGAACAGAAGCAGATTGTTCGGTTTTTGGATTGGAAAGTGGCGTTGGCGGATAAATTTGTGCGAGAGAAAAAACGAGAGATTGAGCTGCTGAAAGAAAAAATAGAAACGATTTGCTATGGAGGACATCCTTATGAGCCTACCACTATTACGAAATGGTGTCCTGATTTTCCATCTGATTGGAAAAAAGTTCTCGGAAAAAGATTGTTTGAGGAAAGAAATGAGAAAAACTGCATTGAAGAGGAGATGCTCGCTGTAACACAGGATAGAGGAGTAGTGTTCAAAAAAGATTGCTCACAGAATTATGTTTCGACCGATAATACCTCAACTCAAAAACTTGTGAGGGCTGAAGACTTTGTAATTAGTTTAAGATCATTCCAGGGAGGTATTGAGTATTCATCAATTCAGGGCATTGTATCACCTGCATACAACATATTCCATTTGAAGGATTTATATAATTCCAAAGAGCTACAAATGTATTATAGATTCCTTTTTAAAAGCAAGCCTTTTATTACTCAATTATTTTCAATGGGAGGAGGCATTAGGGATGGGAAGAATATCGCTTTTTCAGACTTTTCTCAAATTGAGATACCAATACCACCATCAAGAATAGCAGATGAAATATACAAGTTATCGCAAATATATAATGCTTTGAATAACCGGTTACCTCGTATGATAAACTTAATAAATGAATACAAAACAAGGCTAATCAGCGATGTAACCACCGGAAGGGTTGATGTGCGCGGGGTTGTGATACCCCAAATTGAAGATACGTCTTGCTTGACGCAAAAATGCAACGGCAAGGATGCCGTTGTTACGCAAAAAAAGGAAAAATAGAAAATATTGAAGAGATATGAAAACATTGATTAGCAAGGAACTTTATGAAAGTTACAAAAAAGAAAATGACAAACTTTTAAAAGTGATTTGTCAATATGAAGATGATAGTGATATTCCGTTAGAGATTGTACGACAACACAAAAAAATATCACGCATTTTGATTGATTATGAACGTGCATATCATCCCCTTCCTGGAAGGGTCAGTAAATAATAACGAAATTACGGACGAATCATGATTAAGACCGACACAACAGAAAAAGGGTTAGAGGCGTTAATAGTGGGCTACCTTGTTGAGTACAATGGTTATGAGCAAGGCGCTAACAGCGACTATAACAAGGAGTTTGCCGTTGACGAGCAGCGGCTTTGGCGTTTTATCAGCTCCACGCAGCCTGTCCTTTTTGAAAATCTGAATGTCGGAAACCCGCTCGAACGCAAAAAAATCCTCACCCGACTTAGCGAGGAACTATCCAAAAATGGCGTGATTCAACTGTTGAGAAACGGCTTTCGCTACTTACACTACCGCATAGAACTTTACAATTCCCTGCCAAACAGCAAAAACAAACAAGCAACCCAAGCCTACGGGCAAAATATTTTCAGCGTTACCCGTCAGGTAACTATAGCAGAGAGTTCACGCACCTGGCGCTCGACTTTGTGGTCTTTATCAACGGACTACCCATAGCTACTTTTGAATTGAAAAACCAGCTAACCAAACAGAACGTAGATGATGCAGTCCATCAGTACCGCGCCGACCGCGACCCCAAAGAGCTGATATTCAATTTCAAACGATGTGCCGTTCATTTTGCCTTGGATGAGAACAGCATCAAAATGTGTACCCAGCTCAAAGGAAAAGATTCATGGTTTTTGCCGTTCAACAAGGGAACAAAAGATAACGGAGCAGGCAACGACCCCAATCCCGACGGGTTAGCGACCGATTATTTATGGAAACATATTTTAGCCCCCAAAGAGCTGTCGAATATCATCGAAAACTATGCGCAAGTGGTCGAGGAAGACATCAAAGGCAGTCGTAAGAAGAAACAGAAACAGGTATTCCCGCGTTATCACCAACTGTCGGTTGTTAAAAGCCTCCTTGCTGCAACTAAAGAAAACGGTATCGGGCAGAAGTTCCTGATTCAACACAGCGCCGGAAGCGGAAAGTCGAACTCGATAGCATGGCTGGCGCACCAACTTGTCGTGTTGGAGAATGACGGCAAAGAACTGTTAGATTCGGTGATCGTCGTTACCGACCGTATAAACCTTGACAAACAGATTAGAAACACTATCCGTCAGTTTATGCAGGAAAGCGCGACGGTGGCATGGGCTGAAACCGCCGAAAAACTGCGCGAACACATTGCCGGCGGCAAAAAAATAATTATCACCACCGTTCATAAATTTCCGCTTATATTAGAGGGCATCAGCCAATACAACAAACAGCGGCGCTTTGCCATTATCATTGATGAAGCGCACTCAAGCCAAAACGGCAGTATGTCGGCAAAGATGAATCAGGTGCTTTCAGGAAGAAGCCTTGATGACGAAAACCTCTCGATTGAAGATAAAATCAACACGCTGATAGCAAGTCGTAAAATGCTTACAAATGCTAATTACTACGCTTTTACGGCTACCCCAAAAAATAAAACGCTTCAAATGTTTGGCGTTCCTATCACGCAACCCGACGGCGAAACCGGTTATCGTCCTTTCCATATCTATACAATGAAACAGGCTATCGAAGAGGGATTTATTGAAGACGTTTTGAGCCGCTATACGCCTATCAAAAGTTTTTACCAGTTAGCCAAAAAAATAGCTGACGACCCGCTGTTCGACAAAAAACGCGCCGAGAAGAAACTGCGTTACTTTGTTGAATCCAACCCCTATACAATCGCTCAAAAAACGTATATCATCGTCGAACATTTTCATTCACAGGTCTATTCAAAAGGTAAAATAGGCGGACAAGCCCGCGTCATGGTGGTGACGGCGAGCATCGAAAGGGCGATTGACTATTATGACGAGATTTCAAGACAACTCAAGTTGTGTAAAAGCCCGTTCAAGGCTATCGTCGCTTTTTCGGGCGAGAAAGAACACCGCGGTGGCCCGGCGGTAACCGAAAGTACGCTCAACGGTTTTCCAAGCAGCCAGATAGAAGACCGATTCAAGCAAGACCCGTACAGGATATTGGTTGTAGCCAACAAATTTCAGACAGGTTATGACGAGCCGCTATTACACACGATGTACGTAGATAAAATATTGTCAGGTATTCAGGCGGTACAAACGCTTTCCCGTCTGAACAGAGCGCACCCAAAAAAGACGGATACGTTTGTTTTGGATTTTGCCAACGATACGGATACGATTCAACAGGCATTTCAGGATTATTACAAAACAACCGTTCTCGCCTCCGAGACAGACCCGAACAAGCTGAACGACCTGATCCATTCGCTCGAAAGGCATCAGATTTACAGTCAGGATGATGTTGTCCAAGTAGTTACGTTGCTATATTCCGGCGCTGTACGGTCGCTAATCGATCCCGTCTTGGACAAATGCAGCGAAACGTACAAGCAGCTTGACGAGGACGGTCAGGTCAATTTCAAGGGATGCGCCAAATCTTTTATACGCACTTATACGTTCCTGGCAGCGATCCTGCCTTTCGGTAGCCCGGAGTGGGAAAAACTATCTATTTTCCTCACATTGCTTGTACCTAAATTGCCCTCGCCTATTAGCGAAGATTTATCCAAAGGCATTCTCGAAAGCATTGACTTCGACAGTTATAAAAATAATGTGCTGGCAGAGCGCAAAATTCAACTTGAAAATGTAGATGCGGAGATCATGCCCGTTCCGGTAACCGGAGGAGGCGTTGCATGCGAACCGGAGATAGATTATTTGAGTTCTATCCTTAGCGCCTTCAATACGCGATTTGGCGATATCCCATGGAGCGATTCGGATAAAGTACGCAAGGTGATTGTCGAATTACCGGCTGAAGTAGCCAAAGATGAAGCCTATCAAAATGCGATCAGGAACGCCGACGAAACAGCCGCGCGTATCGAGAGCGACGAAGCCCTGATGAAAGTCATCATGGCCTACATGACTTCCAACATGGAACTCTTCCGCAATTTTCAGGATAACTCCTCCTTCAAAAAATGGCTCGAAGACTATGTCTTCGATGCCACCTATTCAGTGAAACAACACCTGTTCTTAAAATAACAATTAAAATCAATCATCTTTTGTTGCTTTTGGAAAAGTTTTGTATTTTTGCTGTCAATTTTAAGAAAATAAAATGACAGAACATAGTATTTGGGTCGCTTTCGGGTTGACCACGGTAGCCGGGCTTTCGACCGGTATTGGCAGTATGATTGCCTTGATTGCCAAACGTACAAATACGAAATTCCTGTGTGCATCGTTAGGTTTTTCGGCAGGCGTGATGCTTTATGTGTCGTTCATGGATTTAGTCCCGATAGCTAAGCAGGAATTAGAAATGTATTGTGGGGAAAAAATAGGGATGTTGAGTTTGATACTGGCTTTTTTCGGCGGGATGGGATTGATTATGTTGATTGACTTTCTGATACCTGAGCCTAATAATCCGCACGAAATGCAGGGCTTAGAGGATATGAACAACCCTGAAAGGAAGCAAAAGTCGCTCCATCGTATTGGAATTGTTGTCGCGTTATCGCTTTGTATCCACAATTTCCCGGAAGGTATTGCTACCTTTACGGCAGCGATGAGCAGCGGTCTTTCGGTAGCGATACCGATAACCATTGCCATTGCTATCCATAATATCCCCGAAGGCATCGCCGTATCAGTGCCCATATACCACGCTACAGGCAACAAAAAGAAAGCGTTCTGGATGTCGTTTCTGTCGGGATTAGCCGAACCTGCTGGCGCGCTGCTTGCCTATATTTTCCTGATGCCCATCTGGTCGCCTTTGATAAATGGTATCGTCATGTCGTCAGTTGCCGGAATAATGGTGTATATTTCGTTAGACGAGCTCTTACCCACAGCCGAGAAATACGGCAAACACCACATATCCATTACAGGACTTATTCTGGGAATGATTATAATGGCTTTGAGTTTGTTCCTTTTTATTTGACAATGTGCCCGCCTTGCCCCTTCAGTTGCCAATTACCAGCCATGGGAATTTACGGTAATAAAGAATGTTGATGCAAAACGTTTGATATAGGAGTGTTAACATGCAAAATGGCTTGCAGAAGCGCCTGTATATATAACCCGCATCGCAAGGTTAATGATGAAATCATCAAAATAATCGAATAACTTTTAGCTTTATTTTGTAAAAAAGTTTTACATTTGTAGCGTTCAAAAACAACGAATATGACGAAAAAGGCTGAAAATATTCTACCTGGCACGATAAAAAAATTGTACGCTTTATCGGGGAATCAGTGTGCTTTCCCTGATTGTAAAGTAACCCTTGTCAATCCCGATGACGATACAAATATGTCCAATATGGCTCACATTGAAGCAGCCAATCCGGGTGGACAGCGTTATAATCCCAATTCGACCGATGATTATCGAAGAGGTTATGACAATTTGATTCTACTTTGTCCCAACCATCATGTAGAAACGGACAATGTCTCCTTATATCCGGTTGAAGTACTGCGGGATATGAAAAGAAAACACGTAGATAAAATGCGAACACTGTTATCGGAACAAAACGTTTTAATCAATTATCCTTCGGCGTTAAATAAGGTAATAACGTTCCTTGGACGAGCCATTACCGATACATCCGAAGCAAACGAGCCTGAAAATGCTCCCAACTTGGAGCAAAAAATTTCATACAACAATGTAATTCGCTATAAGCCTGTTATACAGTCATTTTCTGCCTATCAGGGGAAAATAAATAGAATCTATGGCGAAATTGAGAGACAGGGATCCTCCCTGAAAGAAATCCTGTTAAGAAACATCAACACGCTGTATCTCAAAGAAAAAGGTAAATATCCGACTTTTGATGAAGTCAAAGCGAATGCCGACAATATCATTGAAAGCATCGAAAAAAAATTATGGGAAATTGTCGACAACTCAAGTAACGAACTTGATATTGAATATGAAGCCATTAGCATTAGCCTGCTAACGATATTAGTTGACGCCTTTATGCGTTGTAACATTTTAGAAGAACCTGCAAAGCCATGATAATCAGTAAAAATACACACCCTGAGAGAGACCTTTACTATCTTGGCGGAAAGGTCATCGAAGTATTGGCTGCCTCAAACAGCGATAAATACGATTATTTCGATTTATACGCCAAGGTGAATAAAGAACAGACCATCGGTCTGAACCTGTTTATTTTGACGTTGGATTGGCTATTTATTCTGGGAGTTATAAAAAACAGTAATAACGGATGTATTGAAAGATGTTTTTAAAACGGTTAACCATTCAAAGCAAGAGCGAAGTCATTCGCGACATCTCTTTTCACAAGGGGATAAACCTCATTGTGGACGAAACCCCCGAAAATTTCACGCGACAAAATACAGGGAATAACGTGGGAAAAACAACCGTCGTGCGGTTGGTAGATTATTGCTTTGGCGGAGAGGGGAAGAATATTTATCAGGATACGGAATTTCCAGCGCAACCCAATACTACCGTCGCAAAATTCCTGAAAGATAAGGAAATAGTTGTTTCCGTAGAATTGGTCGATGATTTGGAAAATACGACCAAAACGATTACCGTAAAACGCAATTTCTTATCACGCAACAGGAAAATACAGGAAATCAACGATATGCCTATATTAGATAATGACGAGTTCGATAAAAAACTAAAGGAAGAAATATTTTCTTCTCGCGTTGAAAAGCCGACATTCAGACAAATCATATCCAAAAACATTCGGGATGAAAAAAACAAGATGTCGAATATTGTAAAGGTTTTGAATCCGTATACGAAAATAGAAGAATATGAAGCTCTTTATTTTTTTTGGTTGGGTATGGATACAAACGAACATGACGAGAAGGAGAGATTGTCAAGAAATAAAACCAAAGAAGTAAATTTTCAAACACAATTACGTAAAGAAGGCGAATTGTCTCTTATTGAGCAGCAACTATCAATTATCAATGCTAAAATAGAAGAATTGGACGCGCGCAAACAATCATTCGGTATAAATGAGCAGTATGGCGAGGATATTAATAAACTAAGCCAAATCAAATACAACCTAAACCAACTAACGTCAAATCTTGGCGCCTTGGAAATGAGAAGAAATTTGATAATCGAAAGCAAAAATGAATTGGAAAACGAGTATTCAAAAATAAATACAGCTCAAATAGAAGCGCTCTATAAAAAAGCCAAAACGCTCGTGCCTGCAATTCAAAAATCATTTGAGGAAACCATCAAGTTTCACAATGATTTGGTGAGTGAAAAATTGAACTTCATCGTAAAAGAACTCCCCGATATTCAAAAAAACATCATCGAAACCAAAGCACAAATTGCCAAATTTCACCGCATCGAAATCGGGATAGCCAACAGGTTGCAACAAGCAGGTATGCCGGATGACCTGGAAACGATTTACTCGGAGCAGGCCAAACTTTTTGAAAGAAAAGGAGCATTGGAAGAACAAAAAAGGCTTTGGAAAAAGACAATTGAAGCACTTCGTACAATAGTAGCAAGATTGAACGAGATAAATCAAGGCATTACTTCAAATGACCGGCTAATTCAAAATAGACTGACATCTTTTAATAAGTTCTTTTCGGAAATATCCAATGAGTTATATGGAGAGTATTATATTTTGAGTTCTACGGTAAACGAAAAGGGATACGACTTAATCGTAACAAACTTTGAAGGAAACCCAAGCGCCGGAAAGAAAAAAGGGCAAATTGCCGCATTCGATTTCGCCTATATTCAATTTGCCGATGAACTCGATATAAAATGTCTACATTTTGTCATGCACGACCAACTTGAAAGCGTACATGACAACCAACTGAATACGCTCGTAAAAGTGGCAAATCGGATAAACGGTCAATATATTGTTCCTATCCTGAGAGATAAAATACCTGCCGATGTAGATATTGAGCAATATGAGGTCTTATCGCTCTCGCAAGACAATAAACTCTTTAAAATACAATAAAAAAAGAGATGATGCGGACGTGACGTCCGCGTACCCAGTTATCCGGTATGTCTTTGCGCTTACGAAGCAATCCATGACGCCAGGATTGCTTCGCAAGCGCAAAGAGACTTCCATGTTACCCGGATTTATTTTTTTATTGCAATATTATCAAAACAGAAATAAGCGGGCGTGTTCATTCCCCAATCGGCCATGTCGCTGCTTTCGTAGTCGAATACAATCTTATGCACTTTGTTGCCTAACGGGGTGAGGTCAACCATTTTCCATTCGGTAACGATACCCGGTGAAACTCCGGTACGTAAATCAGCTAAATAAAATTCCACAGTTGTTCCTGTCGGATTTCCATCTTTATCAAAAGCGTTAATTATGAGCTTGAACCAGTCGCCTATTCCGAACTTTTTGGTAAAATCGTCTCCATTCAACATAGATAATGCGGTATACGTCGTGTTGTTTACCCAGAAATGGTCGAAGATACCCTCTTTTGTAGCATCATTAAATGCTATTTCGCCATTATTATTGACGACGGCGAATGTTCTGGAACCGTTGTATCCGCCGTATCCGGTATTAGCGTCTTTTGAGTAAGCACTGCATTGATTGAGATAGCCTTCCGTAATCATGTCGTTCCATTGGGAGATAGCGACGCCACCGTTCCAGAACTCACGCGACATCCCCATACCATACGGATCGGCTTCGTTTATCATAAAATTCAATCCGCTTTCGGTGTCTTCATACCCGATATATTGGCCATCTCCAAAAGAGGAATAAAGGTTTTCGCCGTATGAAGTGGGTCCCGCTAAATAATTCAATAAACGGAAATCTTCAAAATCAACCAATGAATTGTAGTCGCGTGCATGGACTTCCAAGGATACGATGGTATTTTCAAAGTTGCCTATGGCTAAGATACTCAACACACCGCTTCGCTCGGCAAAAATGTTCTCTTGAGGAGGAGCCGTAATGGTCAGCTTATTGCCGTCAACAGCGGCTCTCCAGCCGTCGGGTTTGGTGATAGCAATGTTTGTAACGCCGCTCTGGGTAATGGTAAATTCCTTACTCTCACTGTATTGAAAACATTGTACTGGTGTGCCGGATAGTGAGAATCTGAAATCAATGGTCAACGGGATGGTAATCGTTTCACCATTACTAAATAGAAACACTACATTCCCCTCGTACGTATTGAGGATTATGTCGACAATGACGGGTGCATCCTGTCCATCCTGCCCGTCTTGTCCATCTTTTCCCGGTGTCAGTTCTAATGTTCTTCCGTCGGATAGCGTCACTTTATACCCGTCTGAAATGTTTTCCACGCTCGTCACGGTCAACTGGTTTTGATACGCATTCAGTAATGTCTGATAGTTTTGCGCATGTTTTTCTAATTCCGCCATAAGGTTTTCGTACTTGTCGTTCAAGTCGTCAATGTCACTCCTATAGCATCCAGTCAGTAAAAGGGATGCTAATACAAAAGAAAAAAATACTCTTTTCATGTTCTTAAAATTTTGAATGTTAATAAAATATTTTTAAAAAGGTTTAGAAATTCAAATCCGTAAATCCGCTCACCTCGGTGGAGACTTCGCCTAACCAGCCGCCATCGGCACGGTTTCCGGTATGTACTTTTACAAAGTCTATACCTTTCAACTCAACCGGGTTCCCGTTTTTATCCACCGCCCAGTCTACATCGATTTGCGCCCTTTCGTCGTTGTTCGCCCAATTGTCGGAATATCCCCAGTCATAGGGCGGATTTACCCAATTTATACTGTCGCCCGACGTATCATATATATTTGCTTCCATGAAAGTACCTTTTAGCGTGTAACTGTCGCCTATCCACAGCGGAAAGTACGTTTGGTGATGGTTGCCGTTCTTAGAAAGATAGCCGGATTGTCCCCGGTTGTCCGTCCAGCGGATGTAGTCGGGTTCGTTGGGGTTGGAGGGTTCCGATTCGGGTCTGTAATAGGTCATCTCATAATTTTTGATGGTCGTTGGTTTGTTGTATTCGGAGCCAGCTATTTCATACCATTCATCGTCGGGCAAGCCGTTGCCATTGGCGTCATACGATACCAAGATAACGCCGGGTTCGGCCCAACCGCTGTAGGCATTCCCCAATACGACAAAGTCATTGCCCTCCCTATTTACTATGGTATGGTCGAAACCAAAAACAACATATCCGCCAAATCCACCTAAACAAATCATCGAACCTCCTGTCAAGGTTGTTTCGGCTTTTTGCCGCATCGTTTCGGGTGTATCGGCTTCGGTGGCTTCGGGCATGGTGTTGATAAACTGTCCGGGAGCGGGCAAATATTCGTAAACGTGCATGATTCCATTGGTATACATTTTATCATTTATGGTTACAGTAATCGTTTTCACACTTTCACCCATACCGTTTGTAGCCTTAAATTCAAGCTGATAAGTTCCCGCCTTTGCGAAAACATGGAGCAAATCCTTAGTATCTGCTATTTTCTCTCCATCGAGTTGCCATGAACAATCGACGCTTCCGTTGCTGTTTACCTGCGGCTGGATACGTATCCACTTCATCTTATCAAACACAAACCCGCCTGCAGGCTCCGTTATAGTAACATCCGGAGTTGCTGCGTCTATGCTGATAGTACTTCCGTCGGCAAACACAAATGTCATCATCCCATTTGCCATTGTGATGACGCAATTTGATACCGACAGCGTTGAACCATCACTTAGCGTAATGATGTAAAAACCGTCTTTCATTTCGTAATTTGTGACATACAGTTTTTTATTGATCGCATCGAGCAGGTTTTCGTATTGCTCCATACGCTCTTTCAACCTGTTGATTTCGTCTTTCATACCGTTGACATCGTTTTTCAGGTCGTTGACATCATCTTTATAGCATCCAGCTAAGAAAAAGATGGCTGTTAGTAATGTTAAAAATTTTTTCATAGGAAAATAATGATTAATGATTAATGATTAATGGGTAAATTTTCATTATTGCTTGGGTGTAAACTCTAATATCTAAACTCTAATTTTGTACGAAGGTGATGTAGGTGGGAATATCGCCTGTTGTAACGTTAAACAAGGTGTTGCCATCCTTGTCAATGCAGAAGAGTTTCCCAGGGGATACGTAATCTGTGGCGTCGGTGATGTAGATGTATTTTGAAACCGGGTCTACCGCTATTCCGTAGGGGGTTTTCAGGAGGTCGCTCACTCCTTTGGGGAGGAAACTCCCTTCGAGCAAGGTCTCAGTCTTTACATTTATCATCGAATAACTGATTGCCTGTTCGTAAGTCGTAATATTTAACTCCGAACCGATGATATAAGCGGTATCACCTGCTATGGTAAGATTCCCGCAGGTTATATCGTATGATTTCTTTACGGCGTCGGTCTGGGTGTCGATGACAAACAGTTTCGAGGGGGTGTCGAAGTTGTCGCCGCGGGAACTAACATACAGGTTGCCATAGTCGTCGGCCTTAATTCTGTGCAGATTAACGGCAACCTCAATATCCTTGATTTTTGTAAACGTATTCAGGTCAATCACAGTAACGGTTCTTTCGTAGTTGGGCGGGCTGTAACCGCCTGAATTGGCGACATACAGTTTGCCTCCCACTGCCGCTAATTCTTCCGGCTGCCTGCCCACCTGCACCGTCCGTGTAATGGTGAGTGTGGCTGTATCTATTTCGGCAACAAATCCGTTAGGCGAGACTTCACCGAGTTGCACTTCTCCGTCAAATGCACTCACGTATGCTTTGCCGTTTGTAAACGTGATGTAACGGCAATTTTTCACGTCAATCACTTTTAACCGTTTTGTCGTATTCACATCCATTACTTCCACTTTATTAGAGCAGTTGATGACAGCATAGAGTTTCGACCCGTAGACGCCCATGTGGCTTCCTACATCGCCCAACCCTAAGGTAGCTTCGGGGTTTGCCTGTCCGTAAACGTTGCGATGATAGGTTCCCGAAGCGTAATCGTAATAATCTAACGAGGCCTTGTTCATGTTCATGTTGCCTTCGTTAAGCAGGTAGAACCCTACGACCGTCGTGACGGTTTGCGGCGTCAACGGCTCAATCTCTTCGGGAATAACCGGGTCTTCCTTCCTGCATCCCGACATAATAATGAACAATGAACAATGAACAATGAACAATAAATAATGTACCCGCATGTGCGGGAATGACGAATTGATTAATTGAATTTTTTTCATTTATGTTGCGGTGTAAATAACTGAATAACTGAAAACTGAAAACTGAAAACTAAATAAAAACTGAAAACTGAAAACTAAATACAAACTGATAAAGTAAAACGATAATTCCGGCCGGGCATTGGGAAATTGAGTATCACATCATAATACTGGTTCAACAAGTTGTTGATTTCCGCCGAAAGACGCACAGGGAGCTTCAGTATAGTACTTTCGCCTGCCAAAGCGATATCGTGCGTATACCAGGGCTGCACATAATTCACGGGGATATTGGCTTTCTGGCTGTAACGCTCCCCTGTGTAGATAAAACTGTAATTGAGTTGCATGTTTTTCCGCGATGCCGAAGCGGTCAGTGTCCCGCTGTGAACGGGTGTATAGGGTATCTGATGACCATAAGTCGTCCCGTCGGGTGTAATGTCAATGGCTTGCTGATACGTATAACTCAACCCTACATCGAGCAAAACTGTTGCGGGAAGCCTGAAACCAATATGCATGTTTGCATCCAAACCCTTTATCTCTACTTCGCCCAAGTTCATCATTGTCCAGCGGAAAAGATTGGATGAAGGCATGGCTATAATTTTGTCTTTCACACGATTATAGTACACATCCGCCTGTATGGAGGCTGCGCGCAAAAACCCCGTCTGCCGGTCGTACAGCCATGTAACGCCTATATCGTATTGTTTAGCATATTCGGGGCGAAGGGAACTGTTGCCGACGAATGTGTAGTACAAGTCATTGAACGAAGGCATGCGAAACGATTCCTTGTAAAATGTCCGCAAACGGAACTTTCTAATGTTGAACGGCTGCAACGACGCCGAAATAATGGGGCATAATACTTTGCGGTTGTCGCCCTGTTGATATTCCTTCGCCTTTTCATTGATATAACCGCCGAGCAAACTGGCCTGTACATCTAATCGCCTCCATTTCATGTTATTAGAAAATGCGCCAAGCCAGGAATAGCGGGTTGGATATGGAAAGCGGTAAAGGTTGGCGTTGAGCGTATTGACGGCAAAGTCTGTAGCTAACGAAACGTTCCACCACTCGAAGAAACCCGCCTGATTAACGATAGATGCGTACAGTTCGTTTTGGTAATACCTGTTATCCAATGCTCCTTCCAGCGTTTTGTAGTCGGGGTCGATGTACCGGTTGTAGTCGCGACTGAATTTAAGGTTTGCCAGTAGGTCGTGTCCTTTGATAAACGACCGGTTCAGCGAACCATGCACAAAGAAATTTCTGTCCCATTGCCGCTGAACATGGCTGAAACGGTTGGCCACAATTGCTCCGGGAAGCCCCCGTTCCGAATCATAGATATAGGCCTTAAGTGTGGCTTGTCCGTTATCTTTCGGCGTTTCCAAGTTGTCTTTCAGCCGTATGTGCATCGTCAGTTCTGTACGGAGCGCCCTGATATCGCCATTCTGGCGGACAGCGGTCGTATCATATCCGCCGTCCTTGCGGTAACGATACTTATAGCGTCCGTGCGCATGAACCCATTCCGTACTTGCCGACAGTGAGAGATTTTGCGAAAGTTTTTGTTGATACAGGACAGCGGGGTTGACCAATCCGAACGAACCTGTTTTGAACGTGGTTTTCAGGTGATAATGCTTACTGTCGTCAAAGTAGGGGATTTTGGTGCGCAGGAACAGCGTATTGGAGGCGAAAAGACCGCGAGCGGGTTGGAAGATAGAGGATTTTTGTCCGTTATACAATTCAATGGCTTCAATGTTATCCAATGAATATTTCCCTAAATCTACCTGTCCGTTCTGCGCGTTCCCGATGCTCATGCCGTCGTAAAAAACGGCCGTATGCGCGCTGCCAAGACTTCGCACATTAATGGTTTTGATACCCCCCACCCCGCCGTAATCTTTTAGTTGCACGCCCGAAAAGTAACGTATGGCGTCGGCTACCGAAAGACTGTTCAACTTTTCGAGTTCACGCCCCGATAATATTTGTGCAGGCATGGGCGATTCGACGTTAAACCTGTGCCGTGTAGCCGTAACGACAACCTCCTCAATAGCATACACTTTGACCGTGTCTGTCGGTTCTACTGCATTAGGCGACATCACATGCGCTTCCAAACGTGTCAGATTCAATAAAAAGATTGTTGTCAAAAGAACAAGCCGTAAACCTGTATGTTTACAAAAAATCATAAAAAAACTATTAACATGGAGCATTAGAAACTTCTGTTTGCTCGGTTCAATAAATAGTCTCTCGGAAAAAAGCGAAATCAAATGAAATTATGCATATTAGCATTTGGTTTCAAAGCCTCATTCCTCGAAGACTTTAAACTAACACTGCATTGGCAGGTCTCCTGACTTGTCCGCGTTTTGAACCGCCTTCCCATTCCGATCTGTCGGAACAGTGGCCTTGGGCTTGCCAAAACGTTGCATAGGACTTTACAGTAGCGGGTCTGTTCAGGAATTGCACCTGATTCCCTCTTCGTCGGATGTATTATCCGAACCAATGCGGGGGCAAAGATAAGAAAAAGAAATTAATCACAAAAAAAATTTTGTGATTAACTTTTGTCAGCATCTTACTGCAAGAAAATATTTTTTATTGCAAATAATTTGCAAATAAAAAATATTTGCATTTACTTTGCGGCAAAATCTTTTGATTTGGCAAACAGGAAGTAATAACCATTTAAAAATGAATTAATCATGGAGAAGAAAACATTAACAACAATTGCTGGTCGTCCCGTAGCTGACAACCAGAACGTTCAGACAGCCGGACAACGCGGTCCGATGCTCGTACAAGACCCTTGGTTCTTGGAAAAACTCGCCCACTTCGACCGGGAAGTAATACCCGAACGTCGAATGCACGCCAAAGGTTCAGGCGCTTATGGTACTTTTACCGTGACACATGATGTTACACAGTACACCCGCGCCTCAGTTTTTGCGGAGGTCGGTAAGAAAACGGACTGTTTTGTCCGTTTCTCAACCGTTGCCGGCGAACGCGGCGCGGCAGACGCAGAACGCGATATTCGCGGTTTTGCTATCAAGTTTTATACCGATGCGGGCAACTGGGATTTGGTCGGCAACAATACGCCCGTATTTTTTCTGCGCGACCCGCTCAAGTTTCCCGATTTGAATCATGCCGTCAAGCGTGACCCGCGAACTAATCTACGCAGCGCAAACAACAACTGGGATTTCTGGACGCTCCTGCCCGAAGCGTTGCATCAGGTGACTATCACGATGAGCGACAGAGGTATCCCCTACTCCTACCGCCATATGCACGGGTTCGGAAGCCATACATTCAGCTTCATTAATAAAGACAATGTCAGGACATGGGTGAAATTTCACCTGAAAACGTCGCAGGGAATAAAAAACCTCACCGACAGTGAAGCTGAAGCTATCATTGCTAAATGCAGGGAATCGCATCAGCGTGATTTATATTATTCCATTGAAAAGGGCGATTTCCCACGCTGGGAGTTCAAAATACAGGTGATGACCGAAGAGCAGGCCGATAATTACCGTATTAATCCGTTTGACCTCACCAAAGTATGGTCGCACAAGGAATTTCCTTTGATCGATGCAGGCGTTCTCGAACTCAATAAAAATCCCGAAAACTATTACGCCGAAGTGGAACAGTCGGCTTTTAATCCGATGAATGTAGTCGACGGCATAGGCTTTTCGCCCGACAAGATGTTACAGGGACGACTGTTTTCGTATGGCGACGCCCAACGGTACCGTCTGGGCGTTAATCATAACCTGATACCCGTCAATCGTTCGCGCTGTCCGTTCCACGCCTATCACCGCGATGGAGCGATGCGCACGGACGGGAACTATGGCTCAACGTTAGGATACGAACCCAACAGCTACGGCGAATGGCAGGATTCGCCTGAAACAAAAGAGCCGCCGCTCACATTGCATGGCGACGCCTACAACTACAACGAAAGGGAGTACGATGACGACTATTACAGTCAGCCGGGCGATTTGTTCCGACTGATGACGCCTGAACAACAGCAGGCGCTGTTTGAAAATACCGCCCGCGCCATGGGCGACGCCGAGTTATTCATCAAGCAACGACACGTAAAAAACTGCTACAAAGCCGACACTACTTACGGTGAAGGCGTAGCCAAAGCGCTTGACGTATCGTTGGAAGAAGCGTTGAAATAAAACCGGATACGCGGATGTCCCGTCCACATTACGTATGGACGGGACACCTGCGCACCCTGTAAAAAAAGTTGAAGAAGGTCGAAAAATGGGAACAAGAGAAAAAATTAAACGGGCAGGTTTAAAAGCTACACCACAACGTAAGATGATTTATGAATTAATGGCAGCGTCAGGTCATAGTTCGATTGATGAAATTATTACAAAGGTGCAGCAACAAAATCCGGAAATAACCTTATCAACCATATACCGTATTTTAGACACGTTTTGCATAGCGGGTCTGTTGTCGAAAATGTATCACCCGAACGGAAAATGTTACTATGATATTACGCTTTCCGAACACCACCATGTTTTTATTGACAAAGAAGTAATTGATTACGTTGACCCCGAATTAACGAAAATCGTTAAAAACCACTTGAAAAGCGACTTTTTCAATGATTTGAAAATTGAGAAAATCTCAATCAATATTCTATGTCAGGGGGACGGAGGAATTGACATAATGTCAATTCCTCCGTCCCCCTGACATAAAACTTTTATTGCAAAATATTTGCAAATAAAAATATTTTGTAATTACTTTGCGCGTCAATATTGTGACTTTGGCAAATAAATGAAGAATGGCGTTAAAATATAAACAATTGATAATAAAATGAAACATGTAATCATTGGAGGAGTAGCAGGGGGCGCTACCGCAGCGGCGCGAATCCGCCGCTTAGACGAATTCGCCGAAATCATCCTGTTAGAAAAAGGCAAATACATATCGTATGCCAATTGCGGACTGCCCTATTATATAGGGGGAATCATTGAAGACCGTGACGACCTCTTTCTGCAGACACCCGCCTCATTCGGGAAACGGTTTAATATTGATGTAAGGGTTGAAAATACGGTTATCGCCATCAACATTGTCGAAAAAACGGTGACAGTTCGTCGTAAAGACCGCAGTAAATATACCGAGACTTATGACAGATTATTACTTTCACCCGGCGCTACACCCGTAAAACCACCGTTAGCAGGTATTGACTTGGAAGGTATTTTCACCCTGCGCGATGTGACGGATACCGACCGTATTAAAAATTACCTCCATTCACGCGCCGTAAAAAAGGCGGTTGTAGTAGGCGGTGGATTTATTGGTCTTGAAATGGCTGAAAATCTTCACCATGCAGGAGCGGAGGTCTCCATCGTGGAAATGGCTGATCAGGTGATGACGCCACTTGATTTTTCAATGGCCGCACACGTACATCATCATTTGTTACAAAAGGGCGTCAGACTTTATTTGGAACAGACGGTTGAACGCTTCGAGCAAAATTACAAGGCGTCGCAAAATCCATTTTCCCTGCATATTGATCTCTTTGAGCCAAAAGCGAAACCAAACGCCGGGGCAAATAAGGTAACTGAAAAACCTGCTGAAAGCTCCGAGCCTTTAAAAGTTTGTCTGAAAAGCGGTCTGAAAATTCCCGCCGACATCGTCATTCTGTCTATCGGCATTCGTCCCGAAACATGGTTGACCAAAGCGGCAGGACTGAAAACAGGCGAAACAGGCGGTATTTGGGTCAACGAATATCTGGAAACATCGGCAAAAGATGTTTATGCCGTTGGCGATGCCATTGAATTTCCCCATCCCATCACCGGTAAACCGTGGTTAAACTTTTTAGCCAATCCCGCAAACCGGCAGGGACGTTTTGTCGCCGATAACATGGTCAAAGGCAATACCGAAAAATACGAAGGCGCTATCGGAACAGCCATTGCCAAAGTATTCGATTTGGCGGTAGCCACAACGGGATTGCCTGCCAAAAAGCTGAAACAACTCAATATCCCGTATCAGAGTTCGTTTACCCACTCGGCCTCCCATGCAGGATATTATCCGGAAAGTAAACCTTTGAGTATCAAGTTGACATTCGACCCCGAAACAGGGCGACTGTACGGAGCGCAAAGCGTCGGATATGACGGTGTAGATAAACGCATCGACCAGATTGCCCTGCTGATAAAATCGGGAGGCAGTGTTTACGATCTGATGAAAACAGAACATGCCTACGCGCCGCCTTTCTCGTCGGCAAAAGACCCGATAGCTATCGCAGGATATGTGGCGGGCAACATCGTAACCCGGAAAATGCCTGTCGTACATTGGCGGCAGATGCAAGCGGCCAACCCCGACGAAGTAACTATATTAGATGTCCGAACCCGCTATGAAACGGCTGGAGGACAAATCATTCAGGGTTCGTTAAATATCCCGTTAGACGAACTGCGCGACCGCTTGAACGAAATCCCTCCGAACAAACCTGTTTATGTCTATTGCGGCGTCGGACTACGCGGCTATTTAGCGTCTCAGATTCTGTTACAACGCGGATTTATGGATGTAAAAAACCTTTCCGGCGGATACAAAACCTATTCCATAGCCACCACGCAGGTATAAGCCGCGAAGAAAGTGAAAAAAATCAACAGATAGCATATTTTTTACTATTTTTGCAAAAAAAAATATGACCGGAGAAGAACGATATATTGGAGTTTTTTTTGAAGAGGTAGAAACCCGGACGGATTATACATTCAAGTATAATACGCATATCGGACGACATGTAAAAGCGTGTTGGGCGTAATAAAATTTGAATCCAAAATGATAACAGCGGAAGAAATTAAATCAATAGCTAAAAGCGGAGAGGGTTATAATGCTGACTTTAAGATAGGTATTCCCTCTAAAGAGAGCGAAATCTCACACGTTATCTGCGCCTTTGCTAACTGCGAGGGGGGGTATGTACTTATAGGTATTGATAATTATGGTAAAATAAAAGGAGTAACTATTGATAACAACAAACGCACTATGATTCAAGATGTTATTCATGCTGTTACGCCTGCCCTTGATGTAAAAACCTACGCTGTGGATATAGATAATAAAACGGTTTGGGTGCTTGCAGTCCCTGCAGGCAAAGAAAAACCTTATGTTTCGTCGGGCACGGTCTATATGCGCGAAGGCGCTAATTCGCAAAAACTGACAACAGCCGAAGAAATTCTCAGTTTCTTCCAATTCAGCAATCGGATATATTTTGACGCCGTTCCCTGCAAAAAATTTGATTTTGATAAAGATTTTAACGAAGAAATATTTATTCAATTCAAAGATGAAGCCTTTATTACGGGCAGAGTTTCCAACCGGCAAGTATTGAATAATTTGCGATGTTTTGACGATGAAAACAATCTTATTAAAAATGGCGGCGTTCTGTTTTTCGGTAAAAATCCGCAACAATTTTTTCCGCAAGCGATCATTCGTTGCGTAAAGTTTAAGGGTACAACTAAAGTACATATCATTGACGATAAACGTTTTGGCGGAACACTTTATCATCAATACCGGCAAGCCCAGGCTTGGATAATGGACAAACTCGAAGTACAATACATTTTCAACGGTATGGAAGCCCGCCAGGAGAAGTGGGAAATTCCGCTTACTGTTTTCAAGGAAGCGCTTATTAACGCACTTTCACATCGCGATTATTACGAACAAGGGGCGGTTACCATGGTCGAATTTTACGACGACCGCGTTGAAATATCCAATCCGGGCGGTCTGCTCATGGGCGTTAAAATAGATTTCGGAAAGAAAAGTATGACGCGTAATCCTTTAATTTTCGGACTTTTCACGCGAATGAACTTAGTAGAACAATTGGCATCGGGTATTCCCCGAATGAAACAGGAGATGCTTGAAGCAGGATTACCCGAACCTGTATTTAGCGTCGATGGAGGCTTCTTTACAATAGAACTCAAACGCCCGATAGTAGATGACCCCGTAAAATCCGGGAATAGAAGGTCAATTAACCCTATAAAACCTGACGATACAATAAGTGGCACTATAAAATTAGATGACACCATAAGTAACACTACAAAATTAGATGACACTATAAATGGCATTACATATTCGGATGACACTATAAATAACATTTTAAAATCAGATAGCACTATAAGTGACTCTATAAATTTGGGTGATACCGCAAATGGCGCTATAAAATTATGCGACACTATAAATGATACTGCAAAATCTGATAGCGCTACAAATGGCATTACAAATCTATTTGGCGTTATAGGTGACACTACAAAATCAAGTGACACTATAAATGACGCCATAAAATCAAATGACACTATAAAATCGAATGAAATTATAAATTACGAAGAAATAATTTTAAAAATTATAAAAAAACAAGGAGGATTGGTTTCTCCTCTAATATCAAAAATGATAGGAAAAAGTTTGAGAACTACGAAACGTTATCTCGCTAATTTAAAATCTTCTGGAAAAATCGAATTTAGAGGAGCGTTAAAGAATGGAGGATATTATGCAAAATAAAAATCATTATTAACAAATCAAAGAAATTGATATGAAAAAAACAACTGTAATTCTGTTATTATTATTATTATTTATTAACAACGAACTAATTAAAAGTCAAAATGTTATGAAGTACGAATTGATTAAGTTGCCGTATGCAACAGACGCGCTTGAACCGGTGATAAGCAAGCAAACGATTGAATTTCACCACGGTAAACATTTACAAGCGTATGTGACCAACCTGAATAATCTGATTCAGGGAACAAAGTTTGAAACCGCCGATCTTGAAACTGTCATTAAAGAATCGGAAGGGGCTATCTTCAATAATGCAGGGCAGATATTGAATCACAATCTTTATTTTATGCAATTCTCCCCTACAGGAGGCGGGAAACCTTCCGGTCAATTGGCTAAAGCAATTGACGCCGAGTGGGGGTCGTTTGAGAATTTTCAAAAAGAATTTGAAACCGGCGGTGTCGGCTTATTTGGCTCCGGATGGGTTTGGTTATGCGCCGACAAAGACGGTAAACTGTCGATTGTCAGAGAACTCAATGCAGGGAATCCTGTCACTAAAGGATTAAAACCGCTGCTCACTTTCGATGTCTGGGAACATGCATACTATCTCGACTTTCAGAACCGTCGCGCAGACCACTTGAACAGTCTATGGAAAATAGTAAATTGGAAAGTAGTAGAAAGCCGGTATTAGGTAGTTTTCTGTTTTCAGTCCTTTTAAGAGGGACTGGGGATGTAAAAAAAGGGGATAGTTTTTAAAAAATCAAATTTTTAATTAATTAGATTATGAAAACCGGATTAGTTTTATTTTTCTCAAATTTATTGCTCTTAATGAGCATCATGTCGTGTAAACAAAATACACAAAGCAGTTGCTGTGCGGAAGATAGCGCCGCACCTAAAAAAGTTGACGTAGTTCTGAAAGATTATGGCGCCCAGCCTACTGTGCTCGATATTGACGCTTATACCGTGACGAATGAGAATTTCAGGACAGCGTTATGGACAGGAACATATCTTCAGGTTACGTTAATGTCAATTCGCGTTGGCGGCGAAGTCGGATTGGAAATACATCCCGATACCGACCAGTTTTTACGTATCGAAGAGGGTGAAGCCAAAGTAATGATGGGCGACAGCAAAGAAGCGCTCACCTTTGTCAAAGAGGCGGAAGCGGATTTTGCTATCATTGTACCTGCAGGCAAATGGCATAACATCATCAACACAGGTGATAAACCGTTGAAACTTTATTCTATTTACGCGCCTGTGCATCACCCGCACAGTACGGTTCACAAAACATTTGAAGAAGCTGAAGAAGCGGAGCATGATCATTAATCGCTTTCTACCGGGTATGCAGACGGGACGTCTGCATCGTGCGCCTGCTCCTGCTTTATGGTAAAACTACCTGCTCCCTTTCCCCCTTGCTCCCCCTCGTTTCCAAACGAGGGGGGAGCAAGGGAAATCAGGTAACAGGTTGTGTAACAAATTCTTTGGCAATTACGAGTTTAAATAATGCGTTTTTCAAAAAACGAAAACATGACTCGGCATGATACATTTAGATGGTTTCTCCTGTTATTGACCGCTATACACTGCAACCTGACTGTTGCCGAGGAGTATTATCATTTTCAGCATCTCGGCGTTGAACATGGCCTGTCGCAAAGTTCCGTCTACAACATATTTCAAGATTCCGACGGATATCTATGGTTCGGAACGCAAAATGGCGTCAACAAATATGACGGATACGAGTTTAAGACCTTCAAAAATGAAGTGAATAATCCGGAATCGTTAAGCGACGGATTTATTCAGGACATCAATGAAGATAATAACCGGAATATATGGATAGGAACAAGCAACGGACTAAACTGTATAGACCATACTTCAGGAAAAATAACGCGCTTTTATCCGAAAGCTATCGACGCGTCGATAACTTCTAATTCGATCTCCCATTTCCTACGTCAAAGCGGGGATACACTTTTCGCTTTGTGCGGCAATAATCTTTTGATATGCAATCCCGATAAATCGGTCAGGTTATCCAAAAAATTGTTGGAAATAACGTCTACCGTTTATGCGGTTGTTCAGGACAGCAACCATGACATTTTCATTAGCCTGTCATCAACACTGCTTGTTTATTCCGAAAACCGGCAACTCAAAAAAAGATATTCATCCAACGTTGCCGATTTCCCGCGAAGTACAATTACATGCTTTCTGCCAGATACGGAGGGCGTATGGATGGGTACGATACAACATGGTATTTATTATTTCGACAGCAAAAACGAAACATTCACACAATACGACAAGGCCAATACACAGCTAAATAACAATTATGTCCGGACACTACAGTTTATCAGTAAGGATTCCATAATGATAGGCACCTTTGAAGGACTTAATCTGTTGAATAAAAGGAATAACAGCATAGCGCCCGTCAACTTGAACCAGGAAAAATATGGAGGATTGGGACATTTTTCCATTCACAGCATGTTGTTAGACAGGGACCGTACTCTGTGGATAGGAACGTATGCCGCCGGAATAAACTATTCCAGCCCTTATTACAAAGTAATCTCATTGATCGAATCGGACGAGTTTTCGGGGATAATCGGCAAAGGAGAGGAGGATAGAGACGGCAATATGTGGTTTGCAACCGAAGGAGGCGGCTTACTTTATTATAATCCGGCGACAAAAACGCAAGAACTATATCCGATAGAACCGTTATCCGCCGGAAACCACGAAATAAACATCATCAAATCACTGCTGGTTGATGGCGACACTATCTATTGCGCTACCCATCTGGGAACGGTTTACATGTTTTATATCTCTCAAAAACGATATGAACTGTTTAAAAGTTTCAGCGGATATGGCATCTTTACCTTGCTTATAGACAGTAGAAAACGACTGTGGATACCGACAAGCGGCAATCATTATTTAGCTATCTACGAACAGGACAAAGTCGATACCGTTTTTTATTATAACAATAACAACAAGCAGTTTTTCCCAAACATAACTGCCATAACAGAATATATTGATAATGTTTTTATCTTGGGTTCATCGACAGGAAGAATCTATTTTTTTGATATGAACCAACATACCGCCAAAAACATTCACGAGCTGATACCTTTGAACGAGCAGGAAATAATCGGGGGCATTACTTCCATCGTGAGAGACGAGACAGACATATACATTGCGACTACCAAGATGGGCTTGTACCGCTTCGATAACTACCTGCGATTCAAAAAGCAATACGGGCATGAAGACGGGATAACGGACAGCTACATAAGTTCTATTGTCTTGGATAAGAACAACAACCTGTGGGTTGCCGCCGGAAATGACATCTTCCGTTTGAACCGACAGGATGACAAATTTAACAATATCAACCCGACAGGCCCCCTGTTTCAGGAGTTAACGCTCCGTTCCGGTTACGCCTCGTCCGACGGTGTGATTTACTTTCCCGGCAACAAGGGTATCATCTCTTTTAATCCGCAAAACCTTGTCATTAATCCGGTCATACCGCCGGTTTACATCACGTCGCTGACCTCGAACAATCAGGATTTAACACCAAAAATGAAAATATCAGAAAATAAGAAATATTCAATCACCTTAAAGTCAAACGAAAATAATCTAACAATCAAATATACGGCTCTGAATTTTATTCATCCAGACGGTAACAAATACAGTTTCAGGATGGACAACGTCGACGAACTGTGGCACAATGTAGGAAACCGTCGCGAGGCCTATTACAGCAATCTGCTTCCGGGACAGTACACTTTCCGCCTGAAAGTTTCCAATAACGACGGTATTCCGAACCCCGAAGTGACTACCTTATCGGTAAATGTAAAGCCGCCTTTTTACAAAACAAAAGGGGCCTTCGTTATCTATACCCTCCTGACTACAACTTTCTTATTGCTCATTATAGTACACTATCTTAAACAAAGCAAATTAGAGCAGGATATCCGTATCAAACAAATAGAACAGGACAAGCTAAAGGAACTGCATGAAGAGCGAATGAGAATGTACGCCCAGTTTTCGCACGAATTGAAAACGCCGCTCACCCTCATCATGAATCCGTTGCAGGAACTGTCACAAAGAGTCACCTTTTCGCCGGACGTAAAACAATCGTTGCAACAGATGGAAAAAAGTACAGGCAAAATGCTGACGCTTGTCAACAATTTGATGGACATCCAAAAATATGTGGCCGGCAAAAATATACTGAACAAAAAACAATTCAATTTCTCCCTATTTATTGAAGACGTTTACAGTTCATTCGAACAAATGGCGCATCAGCGAAAAATTATATTCCGGTTAGTCAATAAATTAGCGCCTGTTTATTGGGTATATTACGATGAGACGGAAATTGAAAAGGTATTTTTCAACCTGCTATCCAACGCTTTCAAATATACCCCTTCGAACGGCGATATTACAATAACGGTTATGACTGTCCAGCAAGATGAAATGCCTTTTCTTTGCATTCAAATAACCGACACAGGCAACGGTTTTTCGGAAGAAGAAGTCAACATGATTTTCAAGCCGTTTTATAAAATCGGAGAAGACCTGCACCATCAAATGTCCGGCACAGGCATAGGACTAAGTTTGGTACGCTTAATCGTCACACAACACGACGGGTTCATTCAGGCATACAGCAGAATACAGTCAGGCGCCACCTTCACCGTTCTACTTCCCGACACAGAAACACAACCGACGGATACAGCGGCGCAAAATCCTGCGGCGCAACCGGATATGCAGCCAATGAACGGCACAAAAACACAACCTGATCACCCATCCGAAAAACTGCAGGAAACGCAGGTCATAGTCAAACATCTTCACGCAAAAGACAGAAAAACAGTGCTATTAGTTGATAACGACCGTGAGATACTCGATTATCTCGAAGAAAAACTCTCCCGCAACTATTTCACACTGAGAACCGAAAATGGAAAAGAAGCACTGTCAATCCTGCAGAACAAAACACCTGATCTGATAATAAGCGATATTATGATGCCGGTGATGAGCGGCACAAAGTTGTGCCAACACATTAAAAACCACCCGAACTACCGCCATATCCCTGTCATCCTGTTGACAGGCAAAACCGATGAATATCAGAAATTGGAAGGCTTCGACACCGGCGCCGACGCTTACATTACCAAACCTTTCGACATCCGTTTCCTGTTAGTACGCATCAAAAACCTTATAGAAAACCGCGAGAAAATAAAAACCACCTTCGGAAACTTCCATCTGCTAAAAAACCTCGGCATCGAAGAAGCCCATTACGAAAACCGTTTTCTACTCAAATACATTGAATTTGTAAAAGCGAATATTTCCAATCCGCACTTAGACGTCGACGACATTTGCAAAGGGATAGGTGTCAGTCGCGCCAATTTCTACCGTAAGGTAAAAGAATTAACCCCCTTATCCCCTACCGATCTGATCCGGTTCATCCGTTTGGACGCCGGCGCCAGACTACTGCAAGAATCCGACAAAAACATCTCCGAGATAGCCCAAATGACCGGCTTCTCCAGCCGCTCCTTCTTCGCCCGCACCTTCAAAACCGAATACGGCGTCACTCCCTCCGACTATCGAAAGACAATTTGAGACGCCTGTACTCTCTTTTGAGACGTACAGACACGCCTAAAAGATACAAAACACGCACCTTTGCAGCGGTTTTTCTAAAAACACTAAATTATTATGGACAAACTTAATCAATTGAAAAAGTATGCAAAGGCATATAAAAGAAAAGGTATTCTTTTATTGCTTAGTATGTCGCTCTGCGCTGTGAACATGATGGCGCAGAATGTGACAGTGAAGGGAACCGTTATCTCAGCAATGGATAACGAACCGATTGTGGGCGCCAGTGTAGTTCAAGTTGGCACTACAAACGGGATAAGTACCGGCATAGACGGCGAGTTTACGCTCACCGTGCCGGCGAACAGTAGTATTTCGGTATCTTATATCGGGTTTATTCCCAAGACAATTGAAGTAAAGGGACAAACATCCTTTACCGTTGCGTTGGATGAAGACCTGATAAACCTGGAAGAAGTAGTAGTGGTTGGCTTCGGTACACAGAAAAAAGTCAACCTGACAGGAGCTATTACCGCCGTAGGGACGGAGGTCTTTGAAAACCGTCCGGTAGCTAATATCGGACAGGCGTTACAGGGCGTTGTCCCTAATCTGAATATCTCGATCGGCAGTGGAGCGCCCAACACAGTACCTGATTTTAATATCCGCGGAGGTACCTCTATTGAAGGATCGAGTGTGGTCAGGGGAGCGCCGCTTATCTTAGTCGACGGAGTGGAATACAGCGCTACCATGCTCAACCAGATGAACCCGAATGACATTGAGAACATGAGCGTCATCAAAGATGCTTCTGCAGCCGCAATATACGGAACAAAAGCGACTTATGGCGTGATGCTTGTTCAAACCAAATCAGGGAAGACGGGACAGAAGGGAAAGGTGACCTATAGTTATGACCTGTCGTACGACAAGCCGTCGGCTATACCGGATATTTTAGATTCATACACCCTGCAGGAAGCGGCGATGAACAGAACACGCTGGACGACGCCGGGCGGTACCGTTTCTTCAGCCGAACAAGTCAAATTGGAGGCTATCAAGAAATACATTGACGACCCCCGACCCGAAAATGCCTGGTATATGAGCGGAGCGCAGGTTGTATGGGTCGCCAACATGAACCCTTACAAGCTTGTACTGCGTAACGCAGCGCCTACCCAAAAACATAACCTGAATATTCAGGGCGGCACTGACAGGATAACTTATTATGTATCATTAGGTTATCAGAACGAGGAAGGTTTATATAAGGTGGAAAACGATGTTTATAACCGTTATAACGCGATGACGCGCGTTAATGCTAAGGTAAAAGACTGGTTTAATGTGGAAGCGCGACTGAATTACAACCGCACTACTTACAACGCGCCTTATTTGGTAGGAGGTAAAGGCTCGCTCTGGTCTGCCATGCGCACGCAAACGCCCAAGAATATCAATATGCCGCTGATGACCGGGCCGGATGACCCGATACCTAACACATATACTGATAATATTATTTCATGGCTGATGTACGGCGCGCGTACCGAATCGCTGTCATCGACGACAGCCCTTTCGCTGTCGCCCGAATTTATCATCATCCCCAATGTGCTGAGAGCGAAAGCCGACCTGTCGTTCACACCGCAAGCATCGGTATCAAACAGGCGCAGTCCGAAACACGACTACGTGAACATCAGTTGGAACAGCACGGTCTCCGAGCAGGCTGAAGCGCAGGAACACAGGGGACAACTGTCACGGAGTTCGACAGATACATATCTGATCAATGCTTATCTTGATTTCAACAAGACTTTTCTTGACAAACATACCGTCTCGTCTGTTTTCGGGTACAGTCAGGAATATGTGAATTACGGTTCGATGACTGTTGATCTGAGAGGTTTGTTTTCGCCCGACATACAAAAACCGAGCGCTGCAGAAGACGTCACTTTGCATACCCAATCGATTGGTGCACAGAGACGAACAGCGCGCGGCATATTCGGCAGGATTAATTATATATTCAACGAGCGTTACCTGATAGAAGTCAATGGCCGCTACGACGGCAGCTCACGCTTCACCAAAAATGAACGCTTCGTCTTTTTCCCATCGTTTTCTGCCGGTTGGATCATTTCCAAAGAGCGCTTCATGGAGTTTACGAAACCGTGGCTTAATCACCTGAAGTTCAAAGGTTCCTGGGGTGAGTTAGGAAGCCAGCCCAGCAGTTATTACCCCTATCAGGAGACATTGGCCTCAGGTACAGCCGGCTATTTTATCGACGGTCAATGGGTTAGTTATGTGGGTGCGCCCGGATTGGTATCGCCTACATTGACATGGCAGAAAGCGGCAACGACAAACTTTGGAGTCGAAGCCTATTTCCTCAATAACAGGCTACAGGTTGAGTACGACAAGTACCGCCGCAAAGTGACCGACATACTGTTGGCCGGCGAGATACCCTACCCTGCCGTGCTGGGAGCAAGCGCACCGTTAGTAAACAGCGGACAGCTTGACGCTTACGGCTGGGAGCTGACGCTTAACTGGCGCGACCGTCTGTCAAACGGTCTTTCATATAAGATAGGGGTAGTGCTATCGGACGAAATGACGGAGGTCATCAAGTTCACAGGCAATCCTAACAAACTGCTATCAACGCTATACGACGGAATGGTTACAGGTAACATCTGGGGATACGAGACAGGAGGCATATTGCAGGAATCCGACCTTGTGCCCAACCCCAATACACCCGGCGCCTGGATATTCAACGGTCCCAAACCGCCCGGCTCGACCCACTGGCCCGGACAGTTATGGTATCGCGACTTGAACAGCGACGGTGTGATCAACAACGGCGCCAACACTTTAGAAGACCACGGCGACCTGAAGCTGCTCGGTAACAGTACGGGCCGTTACCGTTATGGCGTCACCGGCGACGTTAGCTATAAAGGCTTCGACCTGAATATCTTCTTCCAGGGCATAGGGAAAAGAGACTTGTGGATAGGCAACAACGCCTATTGGGGTGGAGGCGTAGATAATGCCGGTTCACGCTGGATGTTAGACCGCTCATGGACGCCGGAACGTACCGATGCCAAATTCCCGATGTACGGGGGAGGGGCGCCAAGCACCCAGTCAGCCTATATGATCAACGGAGCATACCTGCGCCTGAAACAGGCCGTCTTAGGTTACACACTGCCGCAGAAACTGACGCGCAAAGCGCACATTGAGCGATTACGGTTCAACATGTCGGGTTTCAACCTGTTAGATATCACGGCTATCCCAAGCGTCTTTGATCCCGACCAGATTTCGGACGCCTACCCTCAAAGAAGAATTTATTCATTCGGAGCACAAATTACTTTCTAAAATTTATGAATATGAAGACTATAAAATATTTTGTCCTGTTATCTTTAACGGGTTTACTTCTGCTCCCGGCGTGCAATGATGATTTCATGCAACAAGACCCTATCGTTGAGTTGGCCGAAGGAGCGTTCCTTAAAAACGAAGGCGACCTGCCTTATTATCTTAACAACCTCTATAACAGGTATATTACCGGACATCAGACAGGCTGGGCCTACGACAGGGTAGCGCCGCTTGATGTGGCCGGCAGCCCGATCATGTTTAATGACATCATGTCGGATAACATGGTTCATTCAGGTAACGCCGCTACACGGCTGAACGAATCGTTCCGGACGCCACAGACCGGTATGGGATGGACGTGGGATAACCTGCGACTTGTCAACTATTTCCTGCGTAACTACCGCGACGCCGAAGGCTCGGTATCCGACCCCGCTGTCTTGAACAAATGGGCGGCAGAGGCCTATTTTTTCAAAGCCTGGGAGTATTATTCCAAGGTACTTTATTTCGGAGGCGTACCCTGGTATACGTATGACATGAACATCAATTCGCCCGAACTGTACGACCCGCGTACCCCACGCGCCGAGGTAATGGATTCGGTGCTGTGGTGTATTAATTATGCCGTCGAACATATTCAGGACAATGGCGCCAATCCGATTGGACGTATCAACCGCGACATGGCCAATTTCTTGAAAGCGCGTATCTGTCTGTTTGAAGGCACTTTCCGCAAATATCATACCGAGCTGGGACTGCAAAGTACGGCTAACAGATACCTGCAGGAATGTGTGACGGCCTGCGAGGCTATCATGGAGACAAACCGTTACCAACTGTACAGCGCCGGAACAGACCCCTATTGGAAACTGTTCACGTTTAAACAGACGCCGGCTGCCGACGGTCATAGAGAAGCTATCCTGGCGCGTATCTACGACGGCGCAAAACAGGGACATGCCACCCAGCGCTACTACGAACAGAACGCTATCATAGCGAACCGCTATGCCAAAGGCGCTACGCGCGGTCTTATCGACGAGTACCTGTGCGAAGACGGACGCCCCATTTTTATTGGAGGTGCGGAAGGTAATTATACGGTCAACCCGCTTTTCGAAGGGTATGACGGGTTGTGGACAGAACTCAACAACCGCGACCCGCGTCTGCGCCAGACCGTTGCCCGTCCGGGCGAATACAACACTATTGCCCGCGTGGGTGATCCCAAAGGGATGGACCAGACCGAGTTCGGGATCACCTACCCCACTATCGGATATGCCGACGGCACAGCGCCCGGCACTACCGTTACAGGATACTGGTTTATCAAACACTGGATGTGCGATTTTACCGAATATGATGCGGTAACGCTCGGACAGCAAACAGCATTACAGTTTCGTTTTGCAGAATTATTGCTGATGCTCGCCGAGGCAAAAACAGAGTTAGGGACAATCAACAATGATGATTTAGACCGTACTGTCAATAAACTGAGGGAACGCGCCGGTTTCGACTTCGCTAAATATCCTGATGCACGATTAACAATAGACAACATACCCGCTGACCCGCGCTTGGATAAGATATATGCAGAGAAATTGGATTACTCAGTGTCGCCGCTGTTGCGCGAAATACGTCGCGAACGACGTATTGAAATGGCAATGGAAGGCCTGCGCTATGAAGACCTGATGCGTTGGAAAGCAGGCAATCTGTTTACCGTACCCCTGCGCGGCATGAAGTTTACGGCAGAGAAACAAAAACTTTACGACGGCAGCAATCAAAATCCGCCGATCACCGCACGCAGAGCCATCCTCGGCACAGACGTCTGGATCGACGACGACGACTTTCTGATAGCCTATCCGCGCGATCCAAGAGTGATACAGGGTGTATTGCCCTGGAGCGATTACCGCTATTATTGGCCCATACCCTTCGAACAGCTGACACTGAACGAAAATCTAACACAAACGCCGGGATGGGAAGATATACAAAGATAAATTTAAGATTTAAAGATTTTTAATTATGAAAAAAATAATTTCTTTTTTGACAATTGCGTGTGTTGCCTTCAGTGCTTTATTGACAGGATGTGACGAGAAGGAAGATAAAGGGAAGATAACGGCTATCACCGTTCTGGAAGCGGTGTGGGTATCTGCTAACAGCAGCATGGAGATTTCGCTGAAAGACAACACTACTTTGCAACTCACGCCTTTCATCATGCCGCGTGACGCTTCCAACCAAACATTGACATACTCTAATAAATACCCTAACTTGATGGATGTCAATGCAAGCGGACTGATAACCGGCAAAGCGCCCGGCATCGATACCCTGACGGTGAGCTCGACCGACGGTTCGGGTGTGACGGTTTCCTATCGCGTTATCGTCATCGATCATCAGGTAAAAGCGACTGCAATCAATGTGACGGCTGCCGGCAGCAATATTACGCTGAAAGTAGGCGGTACATCATTCGACCTCGGCGCGTATGTGACCCTCTCACCTGCCGACACGTGGGATAAGACGGTGACCTACCAATCCAACAATGTAGCGGTAGCGACTGTTTCGGCAGACGGTATCGTCACGCCGGCAGGCGTCGGCAGTACGACCATTACCATAGCCACCGTTGACGGCAGTAACCTGACAAGAGACGTCAATGTGACGGTGCAGGATGTCGTGGAGAAATGGGACGACTTCAATCGCTCCGCATGGACGATAGACGTAACAACGGCTACCGGCTACCGGTTTGCAGCCGACGCGATAACAGGCAGCGCTGAGGCAGGTTGGAATTATACGCAGGGCATGCCCGAACTGCTGTTCGACGACGTTATAACAACCTATTTTATGATAGCGAAGCCCGGACAGTCGTACCCATACAACCGCGAGGGTTTCCCGTTGGAAAATATCCCCGAACAAGACCCGGATTTCATGCCTTCGTTTACGGTAGATATGAAAGAAGACAAAACGTTCAATTATATATTGTGGGTGCACCGCCAGTTCAACAACCGGAGCCAGTGGTATGGCTGCAGGGTCTATGGTAGTAACGACAATACTAACTGGACACAAATCCGTTCGACGGAACATGAAGTAGCAGGCAGCGATATCCTTTGGATTCCGCAGGCAAGGGGATATGTGGGAGACATGGGCAGTCCTTTCGATAATACCACCTACCGGCTTATCGTTGATGAATCCAATTACCGGTATGTGAAAGTCGAGTTAGCCATGTGGAGTAACATCTACAACAGCCACCATCCCGACTGGCCCGGCGCCGGCTCGGCAAGCGGCATGACGGTAAATATCGGTGAATTTGGCATAGGCTATAATTACTGGGAGTAATACCGTGTACGCGGACGTCCCCCCGGACGGGACGTCCGCGCACCCGGTATGTAGAAAAATGTAACAACGGCATCCTGCCGTTGCATTAGTCAAACATGCTGATATTGACGAGTCTCATAAAACTCGTCATTGGTAGGAACAAAAAACTTTCTCCAATAAATAAAAAAATGAAAAAGAAAAGAATAATCACCTTATTAGTATTTTGCGGCTTGTTATTCGAAGGAGACGCATCACAAGAACGCATACCCCTAAAACACGGAGCGCACCGCTCCGGAAGACGCACTGACGCAGCCATGCAGCAATGGCGCGAATATGGATTGGGACAGTTTATCCATTGGGGCGTCTATTCCATACCGGGAGGCGTGTGGGACGGAAAAACTTATACCGGAGCAGCCGAATGGATACGTTCATGGAGAGACATGCCGACCGGAATGTATGATAATCTGTACAAACAATTCAATCCCGTCGGTTTCGATGCGCAAAGATGGGCGGCACAAGCCAAAGAGATGGGCGCTAAATACCTGATTTTTACAACGAAACACCATGACGGTTTTTGTATGTGGCCCAGCAAATATACAGATTACACCATTGCCAACTCCCCTTTTAAAAAGGACATAGTCAAAGAGATTGTCGACGCCTACACGCAAGCTGGCATAGACGTTTACCTGTATTTTTCGATCATTGACTGGAGTCATCCGGGATATGTATCGGGCGGTAACATCAATACCCCTCAGGTGAAACAGGCCTTCCAGTCGGGAGCAGGTATCAATCCCTTTCGAACAAAAGAGCAAGAAGAAAAATACGAAAATTTCAAAACGTTCACGCGCAACCAACTCTTAGAGATATTAGACAACTACCCGCATATAAAAGGGTTATGGTTTGACGGCTCGTGGGATGTCGCCTGGGTGCGCAACGCCGCATGGGTCGATTCGCTTGGCTATGAACTGCGGGAAAAGATACCCGGCCTCATCATCGGCAGCCGCTTTCGTTCCGACGAATACGGCAACCGCCACGAAGACGCTAACGGCAATATCATCGACGACTACGACCAGCGCTATGAGCGCAGCCTGCCCGAAACATTACAGGAAACGAAAGGTTTCGACTGGGATTGTGTGATGACCATACCCGAAAACCAGTGGGGATACCACCGCGACTGGACGCTGACATACATCAAAACACCCTACGACTTAATCGAAATGACCGTCAAAGCAAATTCCTTAGACGGTAATTTCGTGATAAACTTCGGCCCCGACGGTGATGGTAATATACGTAAAGAAGAAACCGAAATAGCCAAGGAAGTAGGAAAATGGATGGCCAAAAACGGTGAAGCGATATACGGGACGCATCACTCCATTTTGGAAAAACAGGAGTGGGGCTATTCCACCCAGAAAGGGGAGAAGATTTACCTGTCCATATTCAACAAACCGATGAACAATATGGTACGCGTCAAACTACCCCGTAGCGCCCAGCGAGACAAAATATTTGTCATCACCCAAGCAAAAGTATTATCACCCAAAGAAACTGTAAGCATCAACGGCAAAGGCAAACCCGGCGCCATTTACCGTGATAAATCCGGTTTTTCATACTATGACCTGATAATACCTCAAACCCTCAGGAATATTACCGAGCCGTTCGTAATCGTTATTGAAGTAAAAGAAATCGACCGGGGCGAATTAGAAGCCTACCAGCAAGCCCTGACCTGACCCAAGCAAAAAATCAAATCATGGACCCATATTTAGAGCTACTTAACCTTATACGCCATTAGTGTATCGCCGTGACGAAGATACATCACGCCTTGGTGGATGACAGGATGCGCCCAGTGTCGACCTGTTCCTAATTTCACATTAAATTTACTTACTAATTCGTATTTATCAGGGTTGGGTTTTATCAGGCGCATCTCCCCCATGTCGCTGTAAACATAGAGCATCCCGTCGGCTGCGATCACATTACATCCGCCGCTTTGTTTTATCTTATACTTTGTATCACCTGTTTTCCAGTCGATACAAAACCAGAAATTGTTATTGTGTCCTGAACCATATACATAATCGCCTATCTTTACGGCGCTTCCTATCTGATTATCCATATCAGCATTTTTCCAGACCTGTTCCACTGATTTTCCACCGTCTTTCAGGCGAAGCAGCATGGAGCCACCTCTGTATCCTGTAGTTGAAAAAATAAAACCTTCATGATAGATCGGGCTGTTAGGGTGGATGTTGCGTTGGTTTAATTGTGGATAAGACCACAGTTTTGCTCCCGTCTCGGCGTTGAAGGCGATGATTTGTTCAACCATACAGGTCACTACCATTGGAACGGACTGGTCATTGATAAAAATTGGAGAACAGTAGGATGAGGTGGTACCGTCGCCAGTCGACGACCATAACAAGGCCCCTGTATTTTTGTTTACTGCTACCATGTTGTTTTTGATACCTCCCGGTGTGAGATAAAGTTTATCGCCCACAATCAACGGATTCTCTGTCATCCCCCACATAATATTCTTTCCATCGAAATCTTTAAGGAGGTCTTTTGTCCAAACCACATTCAAAGTAGTCTCGTCTAAGCAATAAAAATGACCGAGCGCATTGAAAATATACAATTTCCCATCATTGATACACACAGACGAACGTGTCCCGTTGTGACTTTTATCCCATTCTTTTCCAATCACCTTTTCTGTGAGTAATTTACCTGTCATGTCGAAAACATAAAGCACAAGCTTGTCGCCTTGCATACTATTGAGATAGATTTTTTCGTTGGCAATAGCCACCGATGTATGGCCTTCGCCCAATCCTTCGTATTTCCACAATAGCTGAGGACCCTTGGCAGGCCATTCTTTTAACAAACCGGTTTCGTTGTACATTCCGTTACGGTGTTCACCCCGCCATTGCCAGTTGTGCTGGGCATGTATAAAGGCGGAGAATACAATAGCAATAATAAATAAATACTTCTTCATACGTTTAACAATAAATTTTAGCGTACAAATATAAATGAATTATTTCGATTATTCGTATCCATTGCTAAAACTTTTCTTTTTTTAAAAAAATACCCTATCTTTGCGGTGTAAACGAAAGTTCTGCTATACCTTTTAGTCCAAAAATTATGAACCGGATACTTTTAAAAATGGTTTTTCTCATTGCTTTCACACAGTTGTTGTTGAGTGGGTGTGTAGCTTATTTTCCTCAAGTTGTGGATGTTCCATTGATAAAGGAAAAGGGAGACATGCGAATTGACGCCGGGACTTTTTTAATCCCAAACATTGATAATAAAACAGGCGAACACGACCTAATTGCAGATTTTGGCCTTTATGCAACCGTTACTGCCGGTATTACAGACTTTTTAGCTGTCCAAACGTATCTTAGCGCTAACGTATTATCCAGGTATCATATACAAAGCGCCTTAGGATTATTTAACAGTCTTAATAATAACACGGTGACCGAAGTATACGGGGGCGTCGGATATGGTAACGGCCATATTAGTTATGAGGGGGATAACTATTACCTTACTTTTGTTCAATTCAATGTAGGGAAAACCGATATAGGAAGAAGTCATATCGACTATGGGTTGGGTATGAAAGGCGGTTACCTTTTCACAAATACTGCGGACATTGAAACGAAAACTATTTACAAGAATGACGGATGGATGGTCGAACCAACAGTATTTATTCGTTTTGGCGGAAGAAGAGCCAAATTCTGTGCGAAAGTAAACTATTTATGGACGAAGACAATTATTGACAATTATTATTTCCCTGTGAATGTAGGTTTGGGAGTAAATTTCCGTGCAGGGAAAAAAAAGTAAAAGTGTTCTTATGTTTAATTTAAAAATTGCAATCCGAAATCTTTTCCGCAACGGTATCTATTCAGGTATCAATGTAGCAGGGTTGGCTGTCAGTCTTACGGCAGTAATTATTATCGCCTTGTGGGTGGAAAACGAGATGACTTTCGACCGTTGGTACAGTAATACCGACAATCTTTATCTGACCGGAATTTCAGATGAAGATGAAGCGATTTTAAATAGTTCCGAACCGTTATTTAAAACGCTACAGACAACGTTTCCCGAAGTGAAGCGAGTGTCGCATTTCATGAATGATAAAGATGTAATTCTGTACACGCAGGATGACGAAATGAACGGTTTTAATGACTTGGGTGCGTGGGTCGATTCAACTATTTTCGAGATGTTGGATGTGAAGTTTATACGAGGCTCCGCTCAGGTGGCTTTCAAACCGGCATTTCCCATTGTTCTCAGTGAAGGTTTGGCAAAAAAACTTTTTGGAGACGAAGACCCGATAGGCCAGACATTACGTGTTAACAATTACGCAGAGGCACATCAGGTTACAGGCATTTTCAAGGAACAACCTAAAAACAGTTCTTTCCGGTTTCAATGGCTGATGCCTTTTGCTGTGAACGCTAAGCGACAAGCCGATGCAGGATGGAATCCCGAAAATGATTGGAACACCTACTACTTCAAATGTTGGGTACAATTACATCCAAATGTTGATGTCATCGCTTTAAATGAAAAGCTAAAAGATATAGGTAATGAACGAATGGAAAGCGATATTTTCCTTTATCCGGTAAGCCGACATTATTTTTACGGTGAATTTGCAGACGATAAACCTGTAGCAAGCAAACGTGTACAGTCCACATTAGCAATGTTCCCGACAGACAACCCGCTTGAATATGCTTTTGTGGATGATTTGGTCGACCGTATGTTTGAAAGCCAAAGGCAACAAGGCTTCATGGTAGCGTTATTCAGCATCCTTTCCGTGTTAGTCTCGTGTCTGGGCCTCTTTGGATTAGTAACTTACATAGCCGAAACCAAAACAAAAGAGATTGGTATTCGTAAAATACACGGAGCAAGTACAGGCGACCTTGTCCGAATGTTGACGAAAGAGTTTCTGATATTGGTTGCCATATCCTCATTCGTAGCATTTCCACTGGCATACTGGTGGATTAATCAGATGTTGCAGGGATATGGTTTTCGTATTACTGTCGGCTGGGAACTTTATGTTATAACTATGTTGATAACGCTACTATTGACCCTGTTCACCGTCGGTTGGCAGGCAAGGAAAGCTTCCACCGCTAATCCGGCGAACGCAATCAAAACAGAATAACGGAAATATCTTAATTCATAATTCATAATAAAAAAAATGCTAACAACAAGACACATCACCAAATGGGTGAACACAGGCAGCGGACGGGTTTTCCTGCTGCGCGACATTAACATGGACGTAGCCAAAGGCGAGTTCATTTCTATCATGGGGCCTTCCGGCTCCGGCAAAACGACCTTGCTTAACGTATTGGGCATGCTCGACACCTTCGACGAAGGGGAGTATGACTTCATGGAACAATCGGTGCATACGCTTAAGGAAAAGCAACGTTCGGAGCTTCACAAATACAATATCGGGTTTATCTTCCAGGCGTACCACCTGATTGACGAGCTTACCGTAGCAGAAAACATTGAGACACCCCTACTCTACCACAACGTAAAGCAGAGCGAACGCAAGGCAGCAGTAGCCGACATTCTCGACCGGTTCAGTATCGTGGGTAAAAAAGACCTTTTCCCCGCCCAACTTTCCGGAGGTCAACAGCAATTGGTAGGAATCGCCCGCGCATTAGTTATCAAACCCAAATTATTACTGGCCGACGAGCCGACGGGAAACCTGAACTCCAAACAGGGAAAAGAAATCATGGACCTGTTCAAGCAACTGAACGAAGAAGATGGCGTGACGATCATACAGGTAACCCATTCTGAAAAAAACGCCGCCTACGGAAACCGCATCATCGAGTTGCTGGACGGCAGGATAACACATACTTCATGTGGAGTTACTTGATTTATGCCTGTTTGGCAGGAAGTACATATATACTCATTCGCGGTTGGCAGGCGCTTGAATCGCTGGGTCGTAGGCGTGTATGGTTTACTGTGATCTTACTTTTTCCGGTTTTATCCTTTACGTTTACCCGTATGCGGGTCGTTTCGGGTGTGTTGTATGATGTTTGTTTTGCTATCGGCTACTTCTGGTTAGTCGCTGTGCTGTACGGTTTTATGATCCTGCTTTCCTTAGACATTTTGCGTATGATAGCCCGGATTGGAAACATCAAACCCCGTTTCATCTACCGTAATTATCCGCGAATGAAAGTTATTATGTTTTGGACTATTTTTTTGATACTTTCAACTATCCTTACAGCAGGTTATTTCAATGCGCAACTGCCTCGTACAACACATCTCACAATTCCCGTTGAAAAAAACGCAGGACAACTGACTACGTTACGGATAGCCATGGCGAGCGACTTTCATCTGGGACAATTCTATGGTCGTAAGTCCCTGGCGCGGATTGTTAATACGATGAACCGGCATAATCCCGATATGGTTATGTTGGTAGGCGATATTTTCGACAGAAGACCCGAACCGGTCGTCCTCAACGATCTGGCGGCTGAGTTCAGTCGTTTGCAACCCCGTTACGGTGTGTTTTATGTCAATGGCAATCACGATCGTGGAGGCAATAAAGGATTGTTTCCCATCACTTTTTTTTCATCGCTCGGAGTACAACCATTGCTCGATTCCTTAGTTTTGGTCAACAACAGTGTCTACCTTGCCGGTCGCAAAGACCGCTCATCCGGTATACGCAAAACCATACCCGAATTGCTACACGGTATCGACAGGCAATTACCTGTCATCCTGCTTGACCATCAGCCATTTAATCTTGAAGAAGCGGAACAGGCAGGTGTTGACCTGCAACTGTCGGGACATTCGCATCACGGACAACTGTGGCCACTGAATCATATCACAAGCGCTATTTTTGAACAAGACTGGGGATTACTTCAGAAAGGCGACACACATTATTATATATCCTGCGGCACGGGAACATGGGGACCACCGGTACGTACAGCCGGATATGCCGAAGTGGTAATCATTGATTTAATATTTCAGTCATCACCCTGTCCACACGCACTTCACAGTGGATTTTAGCATTATTTATATATTATTAACATTCGATATTTTGATATTTGGAATAAAATAATTTATCTTTGCAGCCTGAATTTTATGTGAAGTTTTATCATGTTTAACAAACAATTTTTTTGAGTATGGCATTTAGAGCAAAGTTACAGTTTGAAGGGAAAGATTACGATGTGCTTGACTGCAACTATTCTTTCCGCAGGGATGTGGATGCAAAAGGGCGTCCCTCATCCAATGTGTACGGCGGTAACGTGTATGTGACGGTCGAATCGACCGACGACACGAAGATTATCGCCCAGATGGTCAATCAGTTCAAACCCAACAGCGGCACTGTTACCTTTAACAAGGGCGATGAGGAAGCGAAACTGAAGGAAGTAAAATGGGAGAACGGCTACATTATTAAATTTAATGAAGAGCTTGACGTAGTAGGCAGGGAACCGATGCAAATCAGTTTTGTCGTATCGGCGGAGAAGATTTCGGTGGAAGGCGCCGAAGTCGACCACAAATGGCCTAAGTAATCAGTATTAACCTTTTAAAGAAAAACAACTATGGCTTTTAGAGCAAATTTAAGTTACGAGGGCGAAGATTTTGATGTGATCAAATGCAATTTCACGCTTGAGCGGGATGTAGATTCCAAAGGAAGACCATCCTCCAACCTGTACGGTGCACGGATAAACATCACCGTAGAATCGACAAGCAAAGTGTCGCTATTTGAAAAGATGGCCAGCCAGTTCAAACCCACTGAGGGCACCATCGCATTCAAGAAAGACGACGAAGACGCTACCCTGAAAGAATTGAAGTGGGAGAACGGGTATATCATCAACCTTGAAGAAGGTATTCACGTCGTAGGCGACCACCCGATGCTGATCACAATGACCATCTCAGCCCAGAAATTCACCTTCGGGGACGCTATCCTCGAACAGAACTGGCCGGAATTACAGTAACAGTATCAATCGCAATGGCAAGGCAAAGGGAGAAATCCCTTTGCCTTGACGGTGCGAACCGGGTACGAACCGGGTACGCGGACGTCCCGTCCGCAATGAAAATGACGATACAACAGCTCCCGTCATTGCGACTATAAATATCAATGTACGCGCGCGTACAATTATAAAATATCATAAAAACAGGTAAAATTCTATTGAGTATGGAACTAAACAAAGTAGAAGTAAAAGCGAAGATCGGTGGTACAGACTGCTATATCATCAGCATGCGGTTAGAACAGGGTTTCAATTGCCACCATACCTTCGAGTTAATAGTCGACTACAACGACCTCGATTCACTGTGGATGGAATCCCCCGGACTGACTTTCAATCTGCTCGGCGAAGAGGTAAAGATTGAAATGCAGCACAGGAAAGGCGACGGAATGAACCTGTTTACAGGCGTCATCACGCAGATATCCTACATCGGCCATCACGGGGGACAGAACCACATACGCGTATCGGGCTGCAGTCCCACCATTAAATTAGACGGTTCAAAGACCATGGATTCCTTCATGGACATGACCCTGAACGGCATCGTCTCGGAGGCGGTCGGCACGTCGGGCAATGGCGGAGAAGTGACGCCCCAACCCAAATTCACTGGCAAAATCGATTACATCTGCCAGTACGACGAGACATGCTTCGAGTTCCTGAACCGCCTGAGCTGGATTTACGGAGAATGGTTTTTCTTCGACGGCCAGCAATGCTATTTCGGGAAGCAGGACGGCAAGCAGGAAGAAATAACCTTCGAGAGCGAGATGACAACCTTCGACCTGAGCGCCAACCTCGTACCCTCCAAGATGAAACGTTACCATTATTTAGTACACGACGACATCGAAACCGACACCAAGGCGCCCGATCCGAGCGTCGTAGGCTACCATACGGTAGCACAGGGACAGTCCTCGACTGTCTATACCTCCGACGCCATCCTCCCTGTCGGCGCAGTCGTTCTGAACGACAGCGAGTTGGAAACAGTAGCCAAAGCCGAGAAAAACCGCGCCACCTTCAGCATGTTGACTATCAGCGGTACATCGCAGACAAGCAAAGTCAAAATCGGCGGCAAGGTATTAGTCAAGTTGCCCAAAAACATGAAAACGACGAAAAAAGAAGTCGACACCTTCCTTGTCACCTCCGTCATCCACGAGTACGACCTTAAGGCTGAATACCGCAACACATTCAGAGGCATCCCCGACATCGTCGAAAACATCCCCATGCGACCGGTTGAGACCCCGAAAGCCTACTCACAGTTGGCCACCGTCAAAACCAACGAAGACGACAAGAAGTTAGGCCGCGTGAAGGTGCAGACGCAGTGGCAGAAGGCTACCGGTAAGACCACCAACTGGATACGGGTACAGACGCCCGATGCCGGCAAAAGCGACATCGTACCCAAAAACAGAGGCTTCGTTTTCATCCCCGAAAAAGACGACATCGTCATGTTAGACTTTGAATACGGCGACCCGAACCGCCCCTATGTCGCAGGCAGCATCTTCTCCGAAAAAGTAAGCATCGGCGGCAACGACAACAACAAGATGAAAAGCATCACCACACGCGTCGACAGTTCCATCACCTTCGACGACGACAAGGGGAGCATTGTCATCAAGGACAAACAGAAATCGGACAGCACGATGACCTTCGACGGGAATAAGAATATCCATGTCAATGCCGACAATAGCATATTAATGACCAGCGGAAAATCGTCCATGCTGATGCAGGAAGACGGTACTATTATAATTAAAGGCGTTGAAATCTATATCGACGGTTCAACAAGCTGTATCATGTATAGCGGCAAGGCATCCTTTGCCACAACATCCGACGGCGCACTGGGCGAAATGGATGGCAAAGACCTGAAGATCAGAGCGACCAATATAGTTGACATGAGCGGCAGAATGGAAGCGAACATAGACAGCTACAAATTGTCGGCCAACGGAACGATGAGTGTTGACATAACGGGTGGCATCGTAAAGATAAATTCATGACAGAAATGGAAACGTCGACATCCATAGCGCAGGAATATTACAGGTTGCAGGAGTTGTGGCAGGAAATAGATACGAACCCCGAATGGCGTCTTACCATCTGGGTAGCTTCTTATAATGATGTGGACATCTTAGATAAGTTCATGGAGATAGAGCGTTCTCCCCTGGGTGTCTTTGATGATATATTCTTCCGTTTTGAGACCCCGTACCAGGACGATTATATCGCTTTTGAAAAAGCGTTATGGGAGGAATATGTCAGCTGGTTTACGGAAAAACCCGACCCGTCGCTTGACATCCTGCAGGCCCTGAAAAACGACGGTTTGATGAAATCGGATTACACGCCCGACACCACCCTTGAACCTACCGCAGCCAACCTCTGGAAGGAGATGCTTCGCTTCAAATCGTGCATCGAAGGGATGGAAGAAGACCGTTTCTGCCTCTATTTTCCTCCTACACTGCCCTACGGCCCCAAGCTGAGCGGCTGGTTCTCGTCCGTCCTGGACGAAGGCGTACCGGAAGGGATTCGTTTAGTTACCATAGACTATGCCGACAAACGGAAAGTAAAACTGCAACCCTCCTCGAAAGTGATGTTGCTGACCCCGGAGTTAAACATGCCCGAAGCTATCCGCAACGATATGGACAAGGACAGTGATTCGTATGACACAGTCAGCGCGGAGACCCTGTTCAGAAAACAGGTACGCGTCGTGATGGACTGCACCTTAAAGAAAGACAGCCGGTTAATGGACAGGGAGACCGGGCTACTGCTATCGCTGTCAAAAGAAACAGGCTGTATACCTGTTCAAATTACCGCCTTGATGATAGCTGCACAGGCTTATTTTTCCATCAATAACACGGACAAATGCGATTATTATGCAGATGAGGCTATCAAAGGAAGCGAAGAACTGATGCAGGCGGCTGACCCCGCAGGCTACCCCGTCTGGAAAGCCGCCATATTATTGAAAGCCGCCGTCCTTGCAGGAAAGAAAGAACGGCGGAAAGCCATCGAATATTACATCCGGTTAGCCGAAGAAGCTATCGAGCAGACCGACGCCTTCATGACGATGGAAGGATACCGCATGAGCGCCCATTTATACTACGAACTGATAGAAACGGATATGGCGCTTGAAAATGCGTTGTTGGCATTGTCTGCCGGTGCGTATCTTGAAAAGGAGGTGCGTCGCCAGTCGACCTTTTTACATGCCGCTACGCTTGCGCTTCTGCTGATTCGTAAAGAGGGCAGTTACGACAAGCTCGAAATCATGGAAGAACAGCTGCAGGAATGGTTGGGCGACGACTGGCGCAGCTTAGTGGAAACCGAAGACATGCAGAAAGTGAAAAAACGCCGCAAGGCATCCATCTTCAGCTGATACCAGCCTGGGTACGCGGACGTCCCTTCCGCATCCGAAGTTACGATCAGGCCCGCTAAACGATACAAACTATTACGAACCAATTCAATTATGAATCCAATACAGACCGCCTCAAAAGGCGTCAAGCAGGGAGTGGAATCCAAAGTCGGTTCAATGCTTAAGACAGGCAAGGAATCCTTGGACAAGCTGCAGGCCGGCTTGGGTAAGCTGATGCCTAAAATACCCGGCATGCCGGTCGGCAAGTTTTATGATCTGGCTATCGGCGTAGACATTCATCCCACTATCGCACCACCCTCTCCGGCAATGCTTGTACCCCATATCGGCATGGTATACGACATAATGGCAGCCATGATGGCGGCCATCGCATCCAATATTCCCCCACCCCCGCCTCCGCCCGAAATAGAGGTCGAAACCGAAGTCGGTGGTGGTGGAGGAGGCTTCCTCTCATCGGTAGCCTCCGTAGCCACCGCACTAATAAAGGGTATGGCCCCTTCTGTAAAAGTTCACGGCAGGTGGATAGCCAATGCAGGCATGTCGATACAACATCTGCCGGGCATCGTTTTCCATGCCTTTCCGACGGTTACGCCCATGTCATACTCCGAAATGTGGATGGGCAGTTCGACGGTACTCGCCGACGGCCCGCCCTGTTCGACCATAACGCATCCCGCCCTATCATGTAACATTGCGGGCTTCCCGCCGCCCCCGCGCAAAACAAAGAAATCAGCCAAAACGACGCTGATGGCGCCCACCTCCCTGCTCACCCTCATCACCTCTGCCGGCAAACCTGTTTTAGTAGGCGGACCTCCTACGATTGACATGTTCCAGCTTGCCATGAAATTAGGGCTGAAAGGATTGGGAAAGGTGGTGAAGAAAGGAATGAAAAAACTGAAGAAAGTAGCGAAAAAAGCAAAATCAAAACTTGGGGAGATATTACAAAAAGCTAAATGTCGCATCTTCGGCGAGCCTGTGGATGTAGTAACCGGACGAGTTTATCATACCAACACTGACTTTGAACTGCCAGGCCCCATACCTTTAGTCTGGGAGCGTACCTATTACAGTGACGCTGAAATTAACGGCCCATTAGGCTACAACTGGCATCACAGCTACAATACAGGCATTTATGACATGGGCGATTCCTTCACCCTGCGTCTTGCCGACGGACGCGAGACCGCACTGCCATACCTCGCACAAGGCGACCCTGACTGGTTCGACCGCATAGAACAACTTACCTGGCGAAGGAAAAACGACGATTATGAGTTGGAAGACGCCGACGGATTGCTTTATTCCTTTGACTACTATCCAAACAGGGAAGGCTACCGTATGGTCTCGACTATTTCTACCAAAGACGGTTTCATGATGCGTTTTCGTTACAACAACCAAAAGAACCTGCAGGAAATCATCGATTCCCGCAATCAAAGCATCTGGTTAGACAGCGATTTGGAAGGACGTATCACATGTATTTCCACGCTTGTCAACGGCGAACGCATCAATCTGATACGTTATCGTTACGACAATGTCGGCAACATGGTAGAGACGCAGGATGCCAACGGCGTAAGCAAACATTTCGAATACGACGGCCATCTGCTAAGCAAACTAACCAACCAGAGCGGCCTGAGTTTCTACTGGGAATACAAAGGCAGAGGCGACAATGCCCGCTGTATCCATACATGGGGCGACGGCGGCGTGCTGGAATACTTTTTTGAATACAGCGACGGCGTGACGCACACCACCAACAGCCTCGGCCACAGGGAGAGTTATTACTACGACAGCAACAACCTGATATATAAAATAGTAGACGCCAACGGAGGCATCACCCGCCAGATATATAACGAGCACGAAGAGTTGGAAGTAGTAGTCAACCCCGAAGGGTTGAGCTCAAAAACGGTATACAATGAAAAGGGTAAAATAACGCAGCTCACTGACGAAAACGGCGCATCGACCCATTATGTCTACGATGATGCGATGCGACTTACGTATATTACCACGCCCGGCGGCATGAGCCGGTCGTGGGAATACGACGCTCAGGGACGTGTAACGGAACGACAAATCGCAGCAGGCGAAACGCTCCGCTATGAATATGAGGGCAAAAACCTGAAAACGATAACCGACAGCCGCAAGAACCGTATTGATTTAGACTATAACAACCGCAACGATTTAATCAAACTCTCATACTCCAACGGATTATCACGTCGCTGGGAATATGACGATGCCGGCAGGGTAACCCTGTCACAGGACGTCAACGGCAACACGACCCGATACCGTTACGATCGCTTGGACAACCTTGTGGAGATGGAAGAACCCGACGGCAACACCCATCACTTCCGTTATGACACATCGGGCGAGCTGATACAGGCAAAAGACAGTCTGCATGACGTATTCTTTGAATACGGCGCTATGGGCGTATTGAGAAAACGCACCCAGAACAACCGTAGTGTCCGGTTTGAGTACGACAAAGAATTGCAGTTGCGCCAAATCATCAACGAGGGCGGCGAAAAATACCGTTTCGACCTGGACGGTCTGGGTCAGGTCGTCAAGGAGATCGGCTTCGACGGTCTGGAGCGCGAGTACATACGCGACGGCGCAGGTCGTGTGCGCAAAGTGATACGTCCCGAAGACCGCCGTACTACCTACACCTACGACGGCACAGGCAATGTAGTACGCGAAGAACATCACGACGAATCATGGACTGCCTACCGCTACAACCCCGACGGCCTGCTGTTAGAAGCCGTCAACGAAAACGGACTGATACAGTTCAAGCGCGACCGCTCCGGCAGAATCATTGAAGAGACACAGGGCGAACACAGCGTGAAGCGTACATACAACGAAGCGGGCGACTGTACGCACATCACCAGTTCCTTAGGCGCCGACATCCGCCAGGAGTTCGACGCCGAAGGCAATCTGATGAAATTGCAGGCAGGCTCCGACTGGCAGGCTGCCTGGCAGCGCGACCGCACCGGTCTGGAGCTGCATCGTCAATTGACTGGTGGCGTCAGCGTAAGAACCGAGCGCGACCGCTTCGGACGCGAGACGCACAAAAGCGTGGGGGTGCGCAACATCGAGCAGAGCGGCAAACGCTATCAGTGGGGCATGGGTAACCGTCTGCATGGCATCTATGATGAGCATACAGGCCGACATACTACTTTCGATTACGATGCTTTCGACAACCTGATAAAGGCCGATTACAGGGAGAACAGCAAGGTGGATAGCATCTACCGCGCCCCCGATGCCATCGGCAACCTGTATGAGACGCCCAACCGCGGCGACCGCAATTATGACAAAGGCGGCAAACTGACCGAGGACCCGAATTATTTCTATCACTACGACTGTGAAGGCAACCTTGTCTTCAAGGAGTTCAAAAAGCATCAGGGTTACAGCAGTATCGGCAAGGAAGCCCTTCAAAAGAAGCATGGCGTCAAGTTCAAGGCCACCGCCACCGGCTGGCTTTATGAATGGACAACAGGTGGTATGCTATCAAAGGTCGTGAACCCGCAGCAGGGCAAAATCCGTTTTGGATACGACCCGTTGGGCAGGCGTGTATACAAGGAAGTGAAAAACACGCGTACCAACTGGCTCTGGGACGGCAACGTTCCCCTGCACGAATGGCAGACGACCGAACAGGAGCCTTTGATAGACATCATCACCTGGGTCTTTGAAGACGGCGCCTTCGTGCCTGCCGCCCGGATTACCGAAAGCGGCAGCCAAAGCATCGTAACCGACTATCTGGGCACCCCCACCCAGATGTTTGATGCCGACGGCAAAAAAACATGGGAAGCAGAGTTGGATATTTACGGAAGAGTTCGTACCTTTGCCGGGCGTTCTTTGAATGATTGTCCGTTCCGCTATCAGGGACAGTATCAGGATATTGAGACTGGGTTGTACTATAACCGGTTTCGGTATTATGATGCGGATATTGGGAGTTATATTAGCCAAGACCCAATAGGGTTACGAGGGAAAAATCCAACATTGTATGGATATGTTAAAGATATAAATATTCAGTGTGATACATTAGGGCTCAATATTATTGATGCTACATTAATTTTATCTGATGGAAGTAAGTATACATGGATGGATGTTGCTGCTGATAAAGGTGCGAAAGGTATTTTTGAACGAACAGGCGATGCTGAACAGAAATTGTTAAGAGACATTCAATCAAAATTTTCTCCTGACCAATTGAAAGGTTCAACTTTAGATATTAAATCTAAGAAATCGTGGGTTTATAATCAAAAAGTAAAGAAAGCAATACCTGTTGATGGAATTAAACCATGCGATTTTTGTGATGCAAAAATGAAAAATTTTGCTAATTCAAACAAGATGGATATTAATTATCATTATAAGGGGAAAACTATAAACTATCATTAATTTTATCATTATGATTAATAAAATACAAGATATATGTTGGGATCAATTTAAAGGTCCATATATTACATCAAAAGAGGAAATTGTTAAAATCATAAACTTATTATTAAGTGCTGATTATGAAGATTTCGATGAAGATGAGTTAGATTACATTTTATATAACGATTTTGCAGGTAATATAAAACATCAATATACTATTTATAATATAATATTCCCAGTATTAGACTTTTTCGACATAGTTGGAAAGGGGGGAAAGAAACAATTAGCATATAAGTTATTAGATGTTTTTGATTACATATTTATAGAATATTATAGAGTATCAACTTTTATTTTAACGGAACCTGTTAGATTTTCAATGAATCCATGTAATATATTGGAAGATAAAGAAAATATTGAAAATATAGCATTTAAAAAATATAAAGAAATATTTAAGAAGAATTTTTTAATTAACGAATTGGATTATATGACTGATCTTTATTATCGAACAATTTTTTCTGATTCTATAAAAGAAATAGAAAAAATTATATATTTTGACCAAGAATCTACAATAGAAAGATTGACTACAAATCTCATTTCTATGGGCATAACTAAATTCAAGTATAATAATTATGATAGTGAAGATAGTTTAATAAAAATTCTTCCTAATAATCAATTGAATTGCATACTCAAAGCTATTAATCATTTACCTCATGATGAAACTCTGTTAACAGAATGTTTTGAAAGTAATGAATCATCTTCTTTTATTTGGGGAAGAGGGTCAATTTCCTTATTAGCAATTGATTCATTTTTAATTTATAATTTCAATAATGATAAAAAAATCCTTTCTTTTTTAAAAAAACTTCCATATTTGTATGAAAAATGGAAGAATGAATATGAGAAATTAAAAGTTATGTATGAATTAGATTTTCCATTGTACAAATACATTATTGAAGATATTACAAGTATTATGTTTAAAGAGTATTTAGGTTTTTCTAATTCCAAAAATATTAAAATTTTCACTCCTGTTCAAAGAACTGTTTATGATTTATTAAATTATGATCTAAAAATTCATTCTTATTCGTTGTTGTACGCGGGGATTAAACCACAAAAAATTGATATTAGTTTAATAGAAAATATAAATGATATTTATAATTGTTATCTAAGTACATGAAGTGCAGTACAAATAATGTCGTAAAATCAAAAAATCGGTACGAATATTTGGACGAATGTTGATTATCAGCCCAGTAAAGAGGTGCGTCGCCAGTCGACCTTTTTACATGCCGCTGCTCTTGCGCTTCTGCTGATGCGCAAAGAAGGCAGTTACGACAAGTTCGAAATCATGGAAGAACAGCTGCAGGAATGGTTGGGCGACGACTGGCGCGACCTGGTGGAAACCGAAGACATGCAGAAAGTAAAAAAACGCCGCAAGGCATCCATCTTCAGCTGATAACAGCCTGGGTACGCGGACGTCCCGTCCGCATCCGAAGTTACGATCAGGCCCGCTAAACGATACAAACTATTACGAACCAATTCAATTATGAATCCAATACAGACAGCCTCAAAAGGCGTCAAGCAGGGAGCGGAATCCAAAGTCGGTTCAATGCTTAAGACAGGCAAGGAATCCTTGGACAAGCTGCAGGCCGGCTTGGGTAAGCTGATGCCTAAAATACCCGGCATG
>Ga0099364_10000387_pt1 | contig 73231 bp, 58 predicted proteins | sample TergutTh196P3_FD_73070 | JGI IMG/M metagenome (GOLD analysis project Ga0099364, IMG submission 73070) | Microcerotermes parvus P3 segment gut microbial communities from Pointe-Noire, Republic of the Congo - Th196 P3 | ecosystem: Host-associated > Arthropoda: Insects > Digestive system > Gut ...
GTTCGACTATTGGTTCGGGTTCAACTATCGGCTCAGGTTCGACTATTGGTTCGGGTTCAACTATCGGCTCAGGTTCGACTATTGGTTCGGGTTCAACTATCGGCTCAGGTTCGACTATTGGTTCGGGTTCAACTATCGGCTCAGGTTCGACTATTGGTTCGGGCTCAACTATCGGCTCAGGTTCGACTATTGGTTCGGGTTCAACTATCGGTTCGGGTTCAACTATTGGTTCAGGTAGAACTTGCACTTGAGCTACTAATTGTGGCATTGGCTCAACTATCGGTTCAGGTTCAACTTTTTCGTTACCTGCCGTATTCCATGCACTGATGCTTTGAGAAAAGGCGCTGCCGGCATTCCAGTTAACACGTATAAACTGCTTTTTGATAAAGGACAAGACCTCTAATAAATTGTCAGCTGATTGATAACCGGTAATTGAGGTAATCAAGTTCTTGTTCTCATCAAGAAAGGCTAAGGCCGGAAAAGAAAAATTGTTCGAGGCCAACAAAAGCGAAGTTAACTGATGAAAACCATGAGCCTCATTATTATCAAATGTATATCCTTTGAATAGGACAGATCGGGTTTCGTGCGCATCAAACCGCACAGGATAAAACTCATTGTTTAAGGTAGTGATCACCTTGGTATTTGTAAAGACAGTTTGGTCCATGAGTTTACAGAACTCGTCTTGTTCAACATAGAGATATACCACAGTGATGCGAGGCGATTGGCCCGTCATTTCTTGCATCTGCTCAAAAGTTGTCCATTTAACGCCTGTATTGGCATTATTTGATTGGGAGATGGCTACTGAGTAACAGAAAACAAATAAGAGAATGAAAATGTTACGCATAAGGTTTATGTTATTATTTCAAATTGTTTCAATGCAGTTTTACGCCTATCAGGTGCATAAATTCTTCGCGGGTACGCGGGTCTTTCATAAAGGCGCCCGTAAAGGCGGAAGTTATAGCCACAGAGTTTTGCTTCTGTACGCCGCGCATTATCATGCAGGTATGCATTGCTTCTATAACTACGGCTACGCCAAGCGGCTTCAGCGTGTCCTGAATACAGTCGCGAATTTGAACCGTCAACCTTTCCTGCACCTGAAATCGGCGGGCAAAGGCATCTACCACTCTGGCTACTTTGCTCAATCCGGTAATATATCCGTTGGGAATGTAAGCTACATGCGCTTTTCCGTAAAACGGCAATAAATGATGTTCGCACAAAGAATAGAGGTCTATATCTTTCACTAAGACCATTTGTTGGTATTCTTCTTTGAAACGGGCCGAAAGCAATATATCTGCCGGATTCAATGCATACCCATGAGTGAGAAATTGCATGGATTTGGCAACCCTTTCAGGAGTTTTTAACAAACCTTCCCTTTTCGGCTCTTCACCCAAAAGTTGCAGAATAGCCTTGTAGTGTTCGGCTAAAACTGCCGTTTTTTCAGGACAGTACTTATCAATTTTTTCGTACATATCAAACTAATTCCTTCCCTTGGTTTTCACAAAGTGTGAAAGCAACAAAGTTAATCCTTTTTAACCGATTTACAAAATAATTATAAAATTACATCTGTAAACCCGCAAATCTATTCTTTTTGACCCTCCGTACATTCCTCGCCGCTACAACCGCTGCAAATATCCTCAGGGTTAACCGCTTCGCCGCGCAGTTGCCGCCAGCGGATAATTTCTTCCTGCTTAGTACAGCGAATACCTAATCTTCTCATATTGCTGTTTTTACCGACTTCCGTCTCGGGAAATTTGCCCTTCTTCCTGATGAGTATGCTTATTGACAAAGCAAGCACAGAAAACCCAACAAGGGCAATGGCGATAAGTAACATTATGATAAAGGTTTGCATGCTTAGCTTAATTTAATATTAATAAATATGCGAAATAAATGTAATCAATCCGAAAAATCTTAAACCACAAAGCCTAATATGCCCCGGAATCGCGCTCAAGCGCATCTCTCACATAATTATCTAATTCCGATTCAAAAAAGAACTCCTTCTCTCCAAAAGCGGGTTTTAACTGGTCGAACCAGGTGGCCGTGGAACTATATTTGGCAAAAAAAGGCCGAGCTACCCAGTCGGGATTACGTCCTTGTATGAAACGAAGTACAAAGATTTTCTCTCCTACAGCCTCGCTTACGCCAAGAATCTGTATTTTGCCGGCATGGTCGCTCATGCTGGGGCCCCTGACGGTGCGGCAAATGCCGCTTACCTTTTGATAGGCCTTGCGGAAGATAGTCTGGCATTGGGCTAAGGGAAGTTCAAAATAGTGCTTGGCTCCGGTGTCCCGCGCTACAAACATATAGTACGGAATACAGCCGAGGCCAACTTGGCGGCGTAACAATTCTTCCCAAATTTTGGGGTCGTCATTGATGTGCCGAAGTACGGGCGACTGGGTGCGTATATGCGCTCCTGTATTGCGAATACGCCGTACCGCTTCTTTTACCGCATCTGTGGAAAGTTCTACAGGGTGGTTAAAGTGTCCCATAATGGAAAGGCGCCTGCCGGCATGTATAATATCGTCAAAAAGGCGCAGAATCTCATCGGCATCTTCGTCGGTGGTAAAGCGATATGGCCAATAGGCTAAGGCCTTGGTGCCAATTCGTATGTGCCTGATTTGCTTCATAGTGGGGGAAAGCATCGGCTCAATGTAAGCGCGTAAGAGGGAGGCGCTCATCACCATGGGGTCGCCTCCGGTAAAGAGGACATCGGTAACCTTGGGGTGGGCTTTTATGTATTTTAGGTACAGTTCATAATCCTCCTTCATGGAGAATTTCTTTTCGGGCAGGCTGGAAAACTGAGGCCAGCGGAAGCAAAAAGTACAGTAGGCGTGGCAGGTTTGTCCCGGTCGGGGAAAGAATAAGACCGTCTCGCGGTACTTATGCTGTAAGCCATGCAAACGAACGCCTTGAAATTCAGGAACATTATGCTCCTGCCCCGATGGATTGGGATTGAGTTCGCAACGGATTTTCTCTACAAGGGCCTTAAGCGACTGTGTATCTCCGTTGTAAAGCAAGTGTTCTACCTCTCTGTAATGTTGAGGCAAGAGCATCTCCTTTCGGGGAAAATTCAGCGTAAACATGGGATCGTCTTTGAGTTGGCTCCACTGTATCAGTTCGTCAATGACGTAGTTATTGGTCTTAAATGGAAGAACATGCCCAACCACCTCAATGGCCCGACGGTCTTCAGCAGGAATGGAAGCGGCTTGTGGTATTTGTTTCCAATTCTGAAGCGTGTATGATTGGTATTTTTTCATGATTTTGCAAATTATTGGGGTATAATACGCTTTTGCAAAAATAAGAAAAAAAACAAAAATATACAAATTTAAGAACCCGCTATCACCCGTCGGAACCATGCCATCTGCTCTTCGGGTATCATATTGCTGTTATCTAATAGGATAGCATCTTCGGCCTTGCGCAGAGGAGCGACACTGCGAGTTTCGTCGTCGTGGTCGCGCTGTATAACGTTGTTTAATATTTCATCAAAAGATACTTTGCTGCCTTTCTCCCTTAGTTCTTTGTAACGCCTTTCGGCGCGCACACGCGGGTCGGCAGTCATAAAAATTTTCAGTTCGGCCTGTGGAAACACCACCGTGCCTATGTCGCGCCCGTCCATCACAATACCCTTTTCTTTGCCCATTTGCTGTTGCAAGTAAACCAAGTGTTTACGCACGCCCGCAATGGCGCTCACCGCACTCACCTGCTGCGAAACGGCTATCTCGCGTATCTCGCGCTCTACGTTAACCCTGTTGAGGAAGGTATTGTTTTGGCCGGCAATATTTTGAAAACTAATGTGAATATCGGGCAGGACGGCCATCAATGCTTCAATTTCAATTTGTCCATCAGAGCTAACCAGTTTATGTTGAAGTCCGTATAAAGTAACGGCGCGGTACATGGCGCCCGTGTCCACATAAATATAATTTAGTTCTTGGGCTATGGCCTTGGCAAAGGAACTCTTTCCGGTCGAGGAATGTCCGTCAATAGCTATAATTATTTTTGTCGTAAAAGGATTCAATGTTAACTTCGTGTTAGTGTACAAAAGTAGTGATTTTTTCTTTCTTTTACTAAATTAAATCGAAAAAGCGCTAAATTTGCGCCCAATTATACGAAAATAATTTATGTTAATATGCGATTTTTAACGCCTTTACAAATTTAATGTTTAGAAGATGAGAATTTTAGTAGTTGATGATGAAAAAAGTATCCGTAACACCATGAAGGATATTTTAAGTTATGAGGGACACGAGGTGGTAGTAGCGGAAAAAGGGGCGGAAGTCTTGCACAAGGTGGCCGAAACGCCTTTCGACTTAATATTTTGCGATATTAAAATGCCCGAAATGGACGGAGTGGAAGTGCTGGAGCAACTGCAGCAGCGTTTTCCAGAATTGCCGGTGGTAATGATTTCAGGCCATGGCACTATTGATGTGGCGGTGGATTGTATTCGCAAGGGTGCCTACGATTTTATTGAAAAACCGCTTGATTTGAACCGTATTCTTATAGCTTTGCGGAACGGAACGGAAAAAACGGCATTGGTTAAGGAAACCAAAGTACTTAAACGTAAAATTTCCAAACTGCCTGATATAATAGGCGGATCGGAAGCCATACAAAAAATCAAGGAAATGATAGACCGCGTGGCTCCGACCGAAGCGCGGGTGCTGATTACCGGTGCTAACGGAACAGGAAAGGAATTGGTTGCGCGTTGGTTACATGAAAAGAGCACACGGATTGCTGCGCCCTTTGTGGAGGTAAACTGCGCCGCTATCCCCGGAGAACTGATAGAAAGTGAGTTGTTTGGCCACGAAAAAGGTTCATTTACTTCAGCCGTCAGGCAGCACAAAGGTAAATTTGAACAGGCCAACGGCGGAACTTTGTTCCTTGATGAAATCGGCGACATGAGTCCTTCAGCTCAGGCCAAAGTATTGCGCGCCCTGCAGGAAAATAGAATTACCCGCATAGGCAGCGATAAGGATATTAACGTAGATGTCCGCGTAATAGCGGCTACTAATAAAAATCTCCAATTGGAAATAGAAAGAGGAACTTTCCGCGAAGATCTTTATCATCGCTTAGGTGTAATTTTAATCCGAATGCCGTCTCTATCGGAGCGCAAAGACGATATTTCGATTTTTGCCCATTATTTTATCCGCCAAATTTGTGATGAATACGGATATAGTGTGCGAAAAATCACTGATGATGCTTTGATAGAACTGCAAAAATACCCATGGACGGGGAATATCCGCGAATTTCGTAATGCCATGGAGCGTTTGATTATTCTTTGCGATAAGCGCATAGGGCTCAAAGAGGTAAAAACGTACGTCAATCCGCTGTTTCTATAAAAATAATCTAAGCACAAATATGCTTTTCTACCTTTCCAGCTTTAGGCCTTTGAACTTTAAACTACTCTAAGATATACCCAAAATTCTTGAGTTGTTGGGTGTTTTCGCGCCAGTCGGGGTTTACCTTAACGAAGATGCGCAGATAAACCTTCTTTTCAAAAAAATCTTCCATATCTCTACGCGCCTGTATGCTGATTCTCTTTAAAGCGCTGCCGCCGCTGCCTATGATAATGCCTTTCTGCGAATTACGCGCCACGTGTATGACCGCTTCTATGTGATACATGTCTTCCGTTTCCCTGAACTGCTCTATCGTCGCCTCCGTGCAATAAGGAATTTCTTTGCTGTAATTCAATAATATTTTTTCGCGGATAATTTCAGCTGCAAAGAAACGCAGATTGCGGTCGGTCAAAGCGTCCTTGTCGTAATAGGCAGGGCTTTCGGGCAAGAAAGATAAAATACGTTTAAACACGCCGTCAATATTGAATTTCTCCTGTGCCGAGACAGGGTAAATAATCGCCTTCGGCAACAATGTAGTCCAGACTTCCACCAACCGTTCTAAGGCTTCAGGCGTAGTCAAATCAATTTTGTTGATCACCAAAATTACAGGCGTGTCAATCTGTTGCAGGCGGGTAATATATTCTTCGTTTTTATCATATTTCTCTACTACGTCGGTAACGTAAAGAATAAGATCTGCATCGCCTATGGCCGTATTCACAAACTTCATCATGCTTTCCTGCAACTTGTAGTTAGGCCGCAGAATGCCCGGCGTATCGGAAAACACTACTTGAAAATCTTCGCCGTTTACAATACCCATAATCCGATGGCGGGTGGTTTGCGCCTTAGCAGTGATAATCGACAACTTCTCCCCAACTAAGGCATTCATGAGGGTTGATTTACCCACATTAGGATTTCCAATAATATTTACAAAGCCCGATTTATGCATTATTCATAAGCTCCCATGCGTAACATATTCATTTCGGCATCGGTGAGAAAACGCCATTGGCCGCGTTTCAGGTTTTTCTTGGTAAGGCCTGCAAAGTAAACCCTGTCCAATTTCTTCACCTTGTACCCTAAGGCTTCGAACATACGGCGCACAACGCGATTGCGGCCCGAATGAATTTCGAGGCCTATCTGAGTTTTGTCGTCATCAACATAAGCAAGGCTGTCGGCCTGAGCAAGTCCGTCATCTAATTCCACCCCATCGAGCAGTTGTTGCATATCTGTCTGCTTAAAATTCTTATCCAAGAAAATATGGTATATTTTTTTCTTATTGTAAGAAGGGTGCGTCAATTGTTCGGCCAATGTTCCGTCGTTGGTAAACAACAACACGCCGGTAGTGGCCTTATCAAGGCGGCCTACGGGATACACCCGCTGCGGACATTTATCTTCGCCAATCAGGTCCATGACCGTTTTTTCGGCATTAGGGTCTTCCATAGTAGTTACAAAGTCCTTAGGTTTATTCATTACGATATACACCTTTCGCTCGCCCTTGAGGCGTTCGCCGTTAAAACGAATATCGTCGTCGGGCTGCACTTTCACGCCCATCTCCGTTACTACCTTACCGTTTACGCTCACTAATCCTGCCACGATGTACTCATCGGCTTCGCGGCGCGAGCAGATGCCCGAATTGGCAATAAATTTATTGAGGCGGATACCCTCATCTGTTTGCTTTTTTACAGGTTTTTTTGAAGGCGAAGAGTAACGGGTAACGGGTGTCGAATAATTTCTTGTGCCTTTTGTCCTTGTTCCTTGTGTCCCTCGTCCTTGTTCCTTCTTCTTTGGCCCTTGACTCTTGACTCTTGATTGCTTCGTACCTCGTAATGACGATTGCCCCTTGAACCCTTCGCCCCGCTCAGGACGCCGCCTTGAACCCTCTTCCCTGCTCCTCGTTCTTTCCGTCCTTGTTCCTTCTTCTTTGAATCTTGATTGCTTCGTACCTCGCAATGACGATTGCCCCTTGAACCCTTCGCCCCGCTCAGGACGCCGCCTTGAACCTTCTTCCCTGCTCCTTGTTCTTTCCGTCCTTGTTCCTTCTTCTTTGAATCTTGATTGCTTCGTACCTCGCAATGACGATTGACCCTTGAACCCTTCGCCCCGCTCAGGACGCCGCCTTGAGCCTTCTTCCCTGCTCCTCGTTCTTTCCGTCCTTGTTTCTTCTTCTTTAAACCTCGATTGCTTCGGACCTCGCAATGACGATTGAACCTTATTCCTTGTTCCTCCCGATGGCGTAATTTTTTTCATATTTGTGTAAATTTTGGCACAAAGATAGTGTTTTAAATGATTTTTTTCGTACTTTTACTGTTTGGAATGTTTTTATTTCCCTTATGAAATTGATACCCTCATTAATTCGTGAAAACTTTAAAGTTTCACTTACAGCGGTTAGAACTAATCGCTTACGCTCTATTCTAACCATTCTAATCATCGCTTTCGGGATTATGGCTTTGGTAGGCATTCTTACTGCTATTGATGCACTAAAGGGCTCTATTACAGACGATTTTACCTTAATGGGCGCCAATACCTTTTCTATTCAAAGTCGAGGGAATAATTTCCAAGTAATGGGCAAACGTGTACGTAAACGCAGTTTCAGTTATATTTCCTACCAACAGGCGGCCGATTTCAAAGAAAGGTATGAATTTCCTGCACACATCACGTTACGCACTTATTTATCAGGAGGGGCAACGGTGAAGAGCGGCGCTGAAAAAACCAATCCCAACATTTCACTGGTAGGCGTATCCGAGAACTATCCTATTACATCGGGAACCGAAATCGACAAAGGCCGCATGTTTTCCTCGCATGAGGTAGAAAACAGCGATTTTGTGGCTGTAATTGGCTCCGAAATTGCCACTACTTTGTTCAAAAACCGTAATCCCATTGATGAATATGTCTCCGTAGGCGGCAGCCGCTACCGAGTTGTCGGCACCTTTAAATCAAAGGGAACGGGTTTTGGCGGAGGCCCCGACCGTACTATGGTTATCCCCATAAGTAACAGCCGCAGCGTTTTTTCCCGCCCCAATCAAAATTTTGTTATTGAAATAACCCCTTTCAAAGCAGAGGATTTAAATATGGCTATCGGCGAGGCGGAATCTACCTTCCGCTTAGTGCGTCGCCTTTCGCCCGATATGGAAACGGATTTTAACATTGAGCGCAGCGACGCCTTAGCCGAAATGATGCTCGATTTCATCAGCTATGCCACGCTGGCCGCCATTGCCATAGGACTCATTACTATGCTGGGGGCAGCCATCGGCCTGATGAATATCATGCTGGTATCGGTAAGCGAGCGCACGCGCGAGATAGGTACGCGCAAGGCTATGGGCGCCAAGTCGAACACCATTAAGCAACAGTTTCTCTTTGAGTCTATTGTCATCGGACAAATCGGCGGCCTACTTGGAATTATGCTGGGCATTAGCGCCGGCAATGCTATTGCTATGGTCATCGGCTCCTCTTTTATTATCCCTTGGGTGTGGATACTTTTAGGCATAACGCTGTGTTTTGGAGTGAGTATTGCCTCAGGGTACATTCCCGCCCGCCGCGCCGCCCTGCTCGACCCCATTGAGGCGCTGAGGTATGAGTAGCAGGCTGAGCCTTACCCCGAAGATACGGTTTCACCCTGTCTAATTTTTCCAATATTAAATTCGGTATTTTCAAATTCTATTTTTGCGCCTTGCGGTTGCTTGTTTTGACCACAAGAAAGAATAGAAATGCTTATTTAAATAAAATATATACTTTCTTTATTGCTTTGTTATTTTTATAAATTTATCAATCTCTTGTAGTAATTCTGTTATAGACTTTTTGCCTACTGTATGCCAAACGACTTTTTTGTTTGGCGAAATCAAGAACATTGAAGGGAAAATTCTAAATTGTTTTTTAAAAGTTATTATATCATCTTCATTTTTGAAAAAATAAAGGTCAGAAATATCAATCTTCATCTTTTTACAAAACGCTTTTAAGTAATCGCTTGGCTGTTCGTAAGAGTTTAATGAAACAATTGTAATGCCACGTTCTTCAAATTTCTGTTGATTTAAAGCAACCTCTTTCATCATCTCAAAACAAGGAAAACAACTTTGATGCCAAATATCTAACAATAGCCAACCCTTTATATCATTTAGCTTTATTGAATTATTTTCAAAACTAACTATCTCACAACCGAGCACCTCTTTGCTTAAAGTGATTTTTGATTTTTCAAATTTTTCTACTTGTTGTTCGCGCTTATCGAATGCTTTTTTATTTATTGCGATATAGGGGTTGTCGTTTTTCACTACAGGAAAATCGGGATAAAAAATTGTGTTAAATATCGCTTTATAAATAGAATTTGGTTGATTAAATTCCAAATAATTGATAACTATTTCACGTTCTATAGCGCCCAAATCCAATTCGGCAATCGTATTATTTTGACGTTTCGTAGTTATTTTTTCCAATAAGTAATTATCTTGATTAACATACATTTTTACATCCTCGTACATTTTTATATCATTAACAATTAAAGAAGAATCAACACATTCAAACACAAAATAATCGCCCATATCTGAGATTTTATCCATCTTTTTAAAAAATTTAGGGTATCCTATGATTGAAGTATAAAAATGTGTTTCCCCACGAATACTGACATCATTAAAATATTTACCCCAATAATCCTGCAAGGAATTGACTGCTATAAATTTTCTTACAAGATTTAGAGTTGTATTGGTCTCATCTTCAGTATATGAAATTGTATTTTTAGTTTGCGCTCCAACAAATTTATTGTTTTCACAATAAATTAAAGTTGTATCTTTAGTATTATATGTTGTGTCAATTACACCTCTGTCTTTTGTGTGTTTTCCACGAATTGTTGAATTTGTAACAATTTCTGCCGTATAATTGTCGTATTTTTTGTAACTATCAATTACAAAATTTTGAAAAAGTGTATCAAGATTAATTTGTGCAAAAAGTGTTTGCCCAAAAATAAAAATTACTGAAAATAAAAATACTTTTTTCATATATTAGATGTTGTTATAAAATAAAAACCGCAAGCCTCGCATGAATTCGCACTTGAGGCCTTAGACTCCCCCCCCTTAACAAATTTTCAATGAACAAAACTCACGGTTGACCAAGAGCATTGAGTCATGTTTTTGCTAAGGGGTGAAATAGTCTAAGTTTCAGGTACAAAATCAAGCTAATGCTTAATTATGTGTTTTCGCAAAATATAATAATCAGTTGCATATTAAATAGTTGCGTCATAATAAATATAATTACATTATTTTTGTTTATTTCGTAACAAAGTTAAGAAATAATTTAGCGATACAAAATTATTTGCTGTTTAATTTTCAGCAATTGCCGACTTTTATTATATTCAAGGTAAAATAATATGCTGAAAAATTGCTTCCTAAATGAGAAAAACTTATATTTGCAGAAAAATTAAGAAAAATACAACTGAGTTTTACCTTACCGGTAGTATGCAGCGACGAGGCTATTGAAGCCGCCAAGTAATTAATGTATAACTCGATAAAACTATAAAATTAAAATCAATATGTTATGAAAAGAAAATTACTATTAGGTGTCATAGTGGTTTGCTTTACAGCAATAGCTTCTTATGCACAGACAGCTTCGCAGGACGAGTTGTTGAAAATTTTGAAAAGTGAAATAGACAGAGGTATGGCGTTATATCAAAAAGCCGATATACCGGTTTACCTTATCAGTTACAGGATCGATGAACTTGAATCCCATTATATAGCGACTTCGTTCGGTACATTAACGGGCTCTAATCCGAATAAAGAAAGAGTGCTAACTGTTCAGGTTCGTGTAGGGGATAAAGATTTGGACAACTTCCGTGAACTTAGAGACGACGCTTCGGCATATACCAGTTCACGTTACACAAGAATAAATATTCCGACAGATAATGACCCGAAGGCCATTGCTTTAGTTTTATGGGAAGCCACAGAAAAAGCATATCGCGATGCAGCCTTACGTTATGAAAAAGTGAAAGCCAATGTAGCTGTTAAAGTGGAAGCTGAAGATAAGGCCCCTGATTACACGGATATATCTCCTGTGCAATATTACGAAAAACCTGTTAAAATGTCGGATTTTAAATTTGATGTTAAAGAATGGGAAAATCGTTTAAAAAAATATTCGGCGGAGTTTTCCGAAATTAAAGATATTTTAGATGGCGAATCTACCTTACGTTTTTTAGTTGAACGTAAGTATTTTGTAACTAATGAAGGAACTTCGATTGTTCAGAACAATACTTATTGCCACCTTTTTCTTTCGGTTATGACACAAGCAGATGACGGCATGGAACTTCCATTGTACCAATCTTATTTCGGACACAGTCCTCATGATTTGCCGAATGATAATATTATGATACGAGATGCGCAAGAAATAGCGAAAACGGCGGTTGCCATGAAAACAGCACCGGTGGTTGACCCCTATACCGGTCCGGCAGTATTATCTGAACAGGCTTCCGGTGTTTTTTTCCATGAAATATTTGGACATAGAGTTGAAGGTTTGCGCCTGAAAAGCGAATCGGATGGGCAAACTTTTAAGAAAAAAGTAGATGAACTTGTTCTGCATAAAGATTTTTCTGTGATTTTTGACCCGACTATTACTACCTATAAAGGTACTCCGCTTAACGGAAGTTTTAAGTACGATGACGAAGGTGTTAAAGGTGAAAAAGTGGCTGTTGTGGATAAAGGCGTTTTGAAGAATTTTTTAATGACCCGTACGCCTATTAATAATTTTCCGAAGTCTAATGGACATGCGAGGGCTCAGGCAGGATACCAACCGGTTTCGCGCCAATCGAATTTAATTGTTGAAACTGAAAAACCTTATACGGAGGCACAATTGAAAGAAATGTTAATAGAAGAAGCTAAAAAACAAGGCAAGGAATATGGTTATCTTTTTGCAAGAGTAACAGGTGGTTTTACGACAACCGGAAGATTTATGCCAAATTCGTTTAATGTAACGCCTTTAGAAGTATATCGCGTATTTGTAGATGGTCGCCCTGATGAATTGGTGCGCGGCGTGGACTTAGTGGGTACGCCCTTAGCCATGTTTTCTCAGGTTGAAGCAGCAGGCGATAGGCCTGGCAATTTTGCAGGAACCTGCGGAGCCGAATCTGGAGGCGTTCCTGCCGGATGTTGCTCTCCGGCCTTGTTTGTAAAGCAAATAGAAATGCAGAAAAAAGACAAGTCGCAAAATCGTCCTCCGATTATGGAAAGACCCTAAGCAATTAAGAATTAAAATTAAGAATTAAAAATATTAAAGACATGAAAAATATTAGGAAATATATCATTGTGTCAGCCCTGTTTATGGTGGCTTTTGCATTTTTGAATTTGACGTATGCTCAAACGGAAACTTTTGAAGATATCGCTTTTAGAGCTATGCAAGATGAAATGAACAGAAACATGTCTGAACTCAGGTTGGACAAACTTAAATCGCCTTATTACCTCAGCTATTTAATTACGGATGCTAATTTGTATAGCATAGAGGCTCAACTTGGAGCTTTGGTTAAGGTCGTTGACAAGCCCCTTAGACAACAGGAAACTTCGGTGATGGTGGGCAGTAATCAAAGAAATAATCTCAATTTTATTAATGAAAATAAGCTATTCGGATGGTACGGAGGATCTTTTAACATACCATTGACTTTAGAAAATAACTATGACGCTGTACGTCGCAGCCTTTGGGTAGAAACGGATGTGAAGTATAAAGAAGCAACGGAATTGATTGAAGCAAAATTATCTGCAATGAATCAACAAAATATACCGGCAGAAGAATTGAACTTGGCTGATTTTTCAGCTATTCCTCCGTTAAATAAAATAATTTCATCTCCAAAAATAAACTTTGATAAAGCTAAAATAGAAACTTTAACCAAAACCTTATCCGCTGTTTTTTCAAATTACCCTCATCTTACCAAATCAGGCGTTAATACTTATATTTACACCGCCGACGTTTTGTATGCCAATAGCGAAGCTATAACTTATAAGGTACCGTTTTCATTGGTTTGCGTTAGAGTATATGCAGAAGCCGTAGCCGCAGACGGAGAACCCTTAATGGATTATATTAACTTCTATTTTAATGCTCCGGAACAAATACCTGCATTGGATATTCTCAACCAAAAGGTTAACCAGATGGCAAGCTTATTAACGGAATTACGATCCGCTCCTGCAATTCAGGAATCCTATAGCGGACCGGTGATGTTTGAAGGCGAAGCCGTAGGTGAAATTGTTGCTCAATGTTTTGTAGATAACCCTAATGGATTGCTTGCCGGAAGAAAACCTGTTGTCAGCAGTCCTATGCTGCTTCAAAGATATGGACAATATCTACCCAAAGAAAACAATTTGGAACAACTTACCGATAAAAAAGTGATTTCGAGAGAACTTTCCGTTGCAGCTATTCACGATAAAAATAGTTATAACGGCACGCCACTTGTCGGTTACTACGAAATAGATGCGCAAGGCGTTGTTCCCGCAGCTAAAACCGTACTTATTGAAGATGGCGTTCTCAAAAGATTGTTGACAGACAGAACGCCCACTATGCAGAATGCAAATTCTAGCGGACATCGTGTTTTTGCCCTGTCAAACGGAGCAATGACAGGTGCATTGGGTTCAGGCATTATTGAATTAACTAGTGTAGAAACTAAAGGTTACGCAGCGCTTAAAGAAGCCTTAATTGCCGCAGCTAAAGAAGAAGATTACGAATATGCCTATATTGTACGTAAAATGGCAAATCCCATGGCCGGGGTTCCGGGCCTTTCAACCTTTGTTCCTTCTTCAAATACCGGAATCTTTACAGTTTCACGGCCGATATATATTTACAGGATATCCGTAAAAGATGGTAAAGAAGAACTGGTTCGTTCTGCTAAGATAGCTGATTTGTCTTTAAAATCGTTTAAACGAATTGTTGGCGTAGCAGATACACAAGAGGTGTATAATACGCTTCAAAAAGGTAAGCAAGACGGCTTGTTCGGCTATGCTACCTCTCAATTTTCTTTAGTGGGCGCCCCGGCCAGTTTTATTGTGCCAAAGGCTATTGTATTTCAAGAATTAGAAGTAGAAAAAGATAAAGATATCGTTTTGAAGAAAGAAACGATAGTTCCCAGTCCGCTTTTATCAGGAAAATAGTTTGTATTGCTAATGAAATTTCTAAACTGCATTGTTTTATCAGCGTTTTTTAATACCTTTGCAGTTTAAAATATTGTCCTGTGGTGTAATGGTAGCACATCAGATTCTGGCTCTGCTTGTCTGGGTTCGACTCCTAGCAGGACAACTTTAATGAAAAGAATTTGTGTTTTCTGCGGCTCAAGTTTGGGCTTTGATGAAATTTTTGCCGAGCAGGCTTATCTTTTGGGAAAGACCTTAGCGCAAAGAAATATCGGACTTGTGTATGGCGGCTCCAATATCGGACTTATGCGCGAATTGGCTAATGCCGCGCTTGAATACCACGGCGAGGTGATTGGCGTGATGCCGCATTTTATGAAAGAAAAAGAACTGGCGCACCAAAATCTTAGCAGTTTGGAAGTAGTCAATAACATGCAGGAACGAAAAAGCAGAATGTACGAATTGTCGAATGGGGCTATCGCTTTGCCGGGCGGTTTCGGTACTTTAGACGAACTGTTTGAACTGTTGACATGGGGGCAGTTAGGCCTGCACCAAAAGCCGATAGCTTTACTGAATACTGTTGGATATTATAACAATTTATTGTCGTTTATTCAAACAATGGTTGATAAGGGTTTTGTAGGCGAAAGCAGCCGAGCTATGATCTTAGTACACGACGAGGTAGACAGCCTGCTTGACCTGATGTTTAATTATAGGGCGCCGGAGGTGGATAAATGGAGAAAACACAGGGAAACGAACAACGGGGTTAATGGGTAAAATTAAGGGAATTGGTCAGACTGTATTTTTCTATACATTTTGACCAATTACTAAAAAATAAACAGGCACCGTCAGGAACGCTGATGTTATAAGCGTAGCGTAAATATAAGCAATTATCTTCCAGCGGCAGAGCCATTTGCTGTTGTTCAGGCCAATGGTTTGGAAGGCGCTCCAGAGGCCGTGGGTGAGGTGGAGCCACAGGGCGCAAAACCAAGCAATATAAATGATGCTGTAAAGCGGTTGACTAAACCTTTCAGCTACTAATCCGTAAGGGTCGGCAGCGCCTTCGCCGTTCAGGTAGTGGGCTAACTGCATCTTAGCCCAGAAATGAGTGAGGTGCAGGACTAAAAAGCCCACAATGATAAGTCCTAAGACAAACATATTACGGGCAGCCCATGAGGAAACCGCTCCTTTGTTGGCCACCCTGTATGCTTGCGTACCGCGCGCCTTCCAATTATTCCATGTGAGGTACACGGCATAAACAATGTGAATAAAAAAACCAAAAGCCAATACCGGCACCATCACCTGAATAAGCGGATTGGTATCCATGAACCGACAGGCTGCGTTGTAAACATCGCGTCCGGCCAGCAACAATAAATTAATGCCGGCATGCATCACTAAAAACAGCATCAAAAACAAACCGCTAAGGCTCATTATTAATTTTTTACCAATAGAGGAAGCGAAAATACTTGCCATGACAAAAGGTTAAATTATTGATTTTCTTCCCATTCAAAAGAGTAGATAATAGCTTCGACTTGACGTAAAAAATCACGTTTTTTCCCTCTTGGGTAATAAACATTGGCTTCCAGTACAATAATATCCTTACCATCGGGAGCGAAGAAGGAATGGCTGACAAAGGGACCGGCCATGTAGTCATTTTCCAATTCCCACAAGCCGCGGGTTTCCACAAAGTGCCTTTTGTTATATAAAACATTGCGCGAGGTGGGAGGCAATATGCTTGTAGTAGTCATATAACTATTCTCACGAGCGCCCGGAACTTCCTGTTTTAGGATTTTATTGCGTTGTGCAATAATGTTTTCGAGTTGTAAAGCAGTACTATCTTTATAGGGATATTTATAGATGAATATCCTTAATTGCGCCTTCTGTATCTCATAATCTATCCACACGAAATTATCGGTTTTTTTACGCATTTGGTAGTAATCGGGGAAGTAGGGCGAGCCGCCGAACAGTTTATTGACCGTATCGCGTAAACTTTTGTCTTCAGTTCTTTTTATCACGGTGTTCATTCTGTCGCGCTCGGCTTGTTCTATAATGTTAATAAAACGTGTTTGTTCCTGCTGTAGCAAGGCTAAGAGTTCTTCGCCGGTGGGCGCATTGACAATGACTACGGTTTGAGGAGCAGCCCAGATATCGTGTTTAACGACAATACGCGCCGGAACGGTGTCGGGCATAATTTGCAGGAATACCAAGTTGCGGTGAATTTCAAAAGTGCGGCTGAACGAAGAAGTCGAAAGATTTATAAGGTCAAATATCGGCTCTTGTTGCGGCAGGGCGGGATAAATGGGCGCTATGATGCTCCTTACTTCTTTGGTAAAAGTAGTATCCCAAAGAGATTTATCATATATAACTACAATCTCTCCTGCTTTACCGCTGATGTTTCGTTTCAACTGTGGGCCGTCTTCGCAGGCCACCATGCCGGCCATCACAAGGCCTATTAGTAAAAAATGAATTGTTTTCATAATACTGTTTTTATATAAGATGCATTTAAGGCATAAATTCCATAAAATTATTTAAACAAACGAAAGATGTCGTTGCCAAAGGCTAAAATCATAATACCTATTAAGAAGATAAAGCCGACCATGTTGGCATATTCGAGAAACCTGTCGCTGGGTTTGCGGCGGGTAATCAATTCATAAACAGTGAATAAGGTATGGCCACCGTCTAAGCCCGGAATAGGAAGAATATTCAACACAGCTAACATAATAGACAGGAAAGCGGTAATACTCCAAAAGGCATTCCAGTTCCAACTTGAGGGGAATATTTTTCCTATAGTAATAAAACTGCCTACCGACTTATAAGCCTCGGTTTTTGGCGTAAAAATTAATTTGAGTTCGCTAAGGTAATTGTTTACTGTTTTGTAGCCCTTTGTTACACCGGCAGGAATAGCGCTCAACAGCGTGTAATGATGCTCGGTGATGGTAAAATCTTCGGCAGAACTGCCCAAAAAGACGCCCAACTTGCCGTCTTCGCTAACCAATAAGGACAATTGCAGAAGACTGTCGTTACGTTGTATGGCTACGTTAACCTCGTGCCCTTTGTAGCGTTGGAGTAACGAGTGTATATCTTGTGGAATAAAAACACTGCTGTCGTTGATGGCTACAATGCGGTCGCCTTCCATAAGGCCTGCATGCAAGTTGTGAGAACTGTCGGGAATATTATGCACAACGAACGGTTGCCGCAGTTCAAACATACCGGCATGCAACATAGCAGGGAAATATTGTTGGTCAATATCAAAAGTCAAAGTGTCGGCGCTGCGCAATACAGTGGCAGTTTTGGCCTGACGCCTCAGCATCGTCATTTGCAATTCGTTGAAACGTTCTATCGGTTTACCGTCGAAGGCTAAAATAATATCGCCGTGGCGGAAACCGAGTTCGAGGGCTAATTCATTGCATTGTATGCCGAATTTAGCATCTTTGGCAGCCAGATAATTATCGCCCCAAACGTACAACATGCCTGAGTAAATTAAAACAGCCAGCAGCAAATTATTGATAACGCCGCCAACCAATACCCAAAAACGTTGTCGGGCAGGCTTTGAGCGGTATTCCCAAGGTTTAGGCTCTTGCCTCAGCTGTTCTTTGTCCATCGACTCGTCAATCATTCCGGCAATTTTGCAGTAGCCGCCCAAGGGCAGCCAGCCAATGCCCCACTCGGTTTTTTCGGGACAGGCCTTCCAATGCTCCGGCGCCGATGAGGATAAAAACGAGAACTGCCACCTCCCGCCGATTCTTTTAGCCCTGAGCAACGAGAAAGACGGATTGAAGAAAAGGTAAAACTTGTCAACCCGCATCTTGTAAATACGCGCCCACATGAAATGGCCTAATTCATGAACGATAATCAATATCGACAGGGACAATAGCAATTGTATGATTTTCAAAAAAGCTTCCATAATAATTTTAGATGTTTTGTTGTGTAATAGTTCGTGCTGTGAGATCTGTTTGTACTAAATCGTCAAAATCAGGTTGAGATATAAACGGTATTTGATACATTGTTTTTTCGATGAGCGTAGGGATAGCCGTAAATTTAATCTGCTCGTTGAGGAAGGCCTGCACGGCGATTTCATTGGCGGCGTTCATAGCGCAGGGAATATTTCCTCCTTTGTTAAGCGCTTCGTATGCCAAGGATAGGCAAGGAAATTTAGTAGTATCGGGCGGAAAGAAATCCCAGCTTTTAGCCGCAGAGAAATCAATACGCTGTTGAGGCATGGGCAAGCGCATCGGATAACTGAGCGCATATTGGATAGGCAGTTGCATGTCGGGCAATCCCAACTGGGCTTTAATAGCGCCGTCGGCAAATTGCACCATGGAATGAATAATGGATTGCGGGTGCACCAGCGCTTCAATTTTTTCGGACGGAAGGCCGAAGAACCAATGTGCTTCTATCACTTCCAAGCCTTTATTCATCATAGTAGCGGAATCGATAGTTACCTTAGCGCCCATGTTCCAGTTGGGGTGTTTGAGCGCCTGTTGTTTAGTTACCGCCGATAGCGCTGTCGGGTTGGTGTGCAGGAAGGGCCCGCCGGAGGCGGTAAGGTATATTTTTTCTATCTCGCTTTGCTCGCCTGCAAGGCATTGGAAGATGGCCGAATGTTCGGAGTCGATGGGAATAACGGCGGCTTTATTTTCCAAGGCTGTTGCTATGACTAAAGCGCCGCCTGCCACTAAAGTTTCTTTGTTGGCCAAGGCTACGGCCTTGCCGGTATTCAGTGCGGCGAGGGTAGGGGAGAGGCCTGCAAACCCTACCAAGGCCGAAACCACCATATCGGCAGTATCCCATGCAGCCACTTCGGTAACCGCTTTATGCCCGGCATAGACTTTAATGGGATAATCGGCCAAAGCATCGCGTACCTTATCATATTGTTTCTCGTCTGCAATAACTACCGCATTGGGTTGAAATGCTATAGCCTGCCGTATAAGTAAATCGGCATTTCCATGGGCGGTGAGCACTTCTACCTCAAACAAATCGGCATGTCTTCGGATAATATCCAGTGTTTGCGTGCCTATAGAGCCCGTAGCCCCTAATATGGAAATGTGTTTTTTCTTCATTGATGGCTTAGAAGATAATATATTTTTCAGCATCAACCGGCGCGCCGTTGAACCACAATTCAAAATGCAGGTGTGCGCCGCTGCTGAGTGCTCCCGAATTTCCGACAAAGGCAATAATTTCGCCTGCTTTCACAGTATCGCCTGCCTTTTTTAGCAATTTTGCACAATGTTTATAGATGGAAATCACATTGTTTTTATGTTGTATTTGAATAACATTGCCGGTATCGTTGGTCCAGGCTGCTATAGTTACCGTACCGTCAAGCACCGAAGCAATACCTGCGTTTAGCGTAGTAACAATATCTGTAGCAAAATGTCCGTTTTGCTGGTCAAACTTGTCGGTAACAATCCCTTTTACAGGAGGGTAGAAGTTCATAGCGGCCAAAATGGGACTTTCTGCTTTTTCAGCAATATCTTCTCCTTTTATTTCACGTTCAACTTCCAGACGGAGTAAAGAGTCTTCTTTGGAGTGGCGGCTAATCAGTGTTTTGTGGAGCAACAAGGAGTCGCTAATTTGGGATTCTACGGGAATAGGATCATGGCCTTCGAGAATGCGGTTTAAATTAACCAATTGAAGTTCCCATTTGGCAATGGCTATTTCTAAGGAATCGGCCCGGAGCGCGTTTTGCACAATCTCACTGCGGGTCTTATCGTCGGGATAACCGGGAATGAACTCACGCAGAGGAGTAAAAGCAATCATTACAATGACAAAGGCAATGATAGCCACAATAATGACATTGAGTAAAATTAACGCTTCTAATTTCGTTAATCTAATATTCCACAGCTCTTTATACGATGAGTCATTAGAAATGGAAAAGCGGTATTTTTGTTTAGACCCTTTCCTTGACTCGTAGCCATTATAATTTTCTTTATTCATACTAATTAAAACTACAAAAGTACTATTTTTTTTGTTTTTTTAATAAAAAATATCATCAGATAGAAAAAAAATGGTATATTTGTACCAATAACCAAAAAAACATCTACTATGGAAACTTCGTTAGGAAACAGCAATTTAAATGTTTCGGAAATCGTTAAAATGTATCTGAAAAAGAGCGCTAAATATGCAAATGTGGTTGCAATTATAGGCTACGTTTTTTGCGGATTAACATTCTTATTAGGACTGCTTGTCTTAGCTGTGCAGGCAAGTGTGCCCAATGGCCTCACCGTAGGTTTAGTATATATAATTATGGCGCTGATTATGCTATTTCCTGCAAATTATCTTTATAAATTTGCCAATAAGATCAGAAATGCACTATTGAGTGATAATCAACAAGAATTTGAAGGGGGTTTGTTAAATTTACAGTCCTTATTTTGTTTTCATTTTCGTCTTTTCATTGTTTGTATATGCCTCATAACCATTTCAATACTCGTCATCATTATAGCCGGCCCACCCTCGACATCGTTTAATCCTTACGATTTCGGGTACTAACGGGCATACCTGTAAAAATTATTTGCAGTTTCACCTGCCTTATCTTGCTGTGCCGCTGATAATATCTAAAAGTTCGTTGGTGATGGCTTGCTGGCGGCTCTTGTTGTAGAGCAGCGTCAATTCATCAAGTAATTCATCGGCATTATCGGTGGCTAATTGCATGGCCATGGTGCGGGCTGCATGTTCCGCTGCCGCCGAATCGAGCAGGGCTGCAAATATTTTTAACTCCAGTACCTTTGGCAGCAACAAAGCAATCAATTCGTCGCGTGAAGGCTCAAGAATGTAGTCGGGACTTGTTTTCCACTTGCCGCCGCCATTTGCCTGAGCAGCTTCCTGAAACGAAAAAGGAAGGTAAACCTCCGAAGTCGGAATCTGTATTGCCGTATTTTTAAAATGATTGTATATAAGCGTCACATGGTCCACCTGATGGGTGGAATAGAGTTCCAACAGTTGCAAGGCTAATGCCGCCGCATCTGCATAATTGGGCTTTTCGGCCATTCCCCGAAAGTCCCCTTGCGGTTTGTATCCTTCACGGAGTATAGCATCGTAAATCTTGCGCCCCACAGGAAAAATCAAGATGTCGCGACTGTGTAACTTGCTGTAGTTATCCTGTATCGTGGCGTTCAACTTTTTCAAGATATTCACGTTGAATGCGCCACAGAGCGAGGAATTGGAAGAGAAAGCAACGATAGCTGCCCGTTTGACTTCTTTTCTTGGCTGTATATAAGGAGAAACAAAGTTTTCTTCCGAAGCGAGGAGCGAGGATAACATACTTATCAGCCGCTGTTCATAAGGCAGCATGTTGGCTACGGCATTCTGCGCACGGTGTAGTTTTGCAGAAGCTATCCTTCGCATTGCGGAAGTTATCTTCCAAATGTTTTTGATAGATGAAATGCGTCCTTTTATCTCCTTGAGCGATGCCATTTATTTATTGTTTATTTGTTTAACTGTTTAACTGTTTAATTGTTTAATTGATTTGCGATACTCAGTTATTTATCGTTTTATTCTCAACTCTCAATTCTCAATTCTCAACTCTCAATTGTATTCAGCGCTCCGACTAAGGTGGCGGCAATCTGCTCAATTTTTTCACACACCTCGCTGTCAAGTACGCCCTTTTCGAGTTTCTTATATTCTTCGGTCGGTGTAAATGCGTTGAGAAATTGACTTTCAAATTCGTCCACCAGATCAATCGAAATCTCTTTCAACAGGCCATGCGTGCCGCAGTAGAGAATAGCGATTTGCTGCGCTACGGGTTTAGGAGAATATTGCGGCTGTACAAGCAAGCGTGTGTTTTTGCGCCCTCGGTCGATGGTGGCTGCGGTTACAGCGTCCATGTCGCCGCCGAATTTGGCAAAGGCTTCGAGTTCGCGGTATTGCGCCTGGTCAATCTTGAGCATTCCTGCTACCTGTTTCATTGCCTTGATTTGGGCATTGCCTCCTACACGCGATACGGATATACCTACGTTAATGGCCGGCCGAACACCCTGATTGAATAGATCGGTGTCTAAGAAAATTTGTCCGTCGGTAATAGAAATTACGTTAGTGGGAATATAGGCTGAAACGTCGCCGGCCTGCGTTTCGATGATGGGAAGCGCTGTGAGCGATCCTCCTCCTTGTACCTTTCCTTTGAGACTTTCGGGCAGGTCGTTCATGTTTTGCGCTACCTCTTGTTGTCCGATGATTTTGGCAGCACGTTCGAGCAGGCGCGAGTGCAGGTAGAAAATATCGCCAGGATAGGCTTCTCGGCCTGAGGGACGGCGCAGAATAAGCGAAAGTTCGCGATAAGCCACGGCCTGTTTCGACAGGTCGTCATAGACTACTAATGCGTGACGCCCCGTATCTCTGAAGTATTCACCGATGGCGGCGCCGGCAAAGGGAGCAAAATACTGCAAAGCGGCCGTATCGGAAGCTAAGGCGGCTACCACGACCGTGTACTCGAGGGCGCCGCGCTCGCGCAGCATTTCCACCAAAGACGCCACAGTGGTACCTTTCTGTCCGATGGCTACGTAAATGCAATAAACAGGATCGCCTTTATCAAAATTGTTCCGCTGATTCAGTATGGTGTCGATAGCAATAGAGGTTTTACCTGTTTGTCGGTCGCCGATAATCAGTTCGCGTTGCCCGCGTCCGATAGGTATCATAGCGTCCACTGCCTTAAGCCCTGTCTGGAGCGGCTGATTTACAGGCTGACGGAAGATTACTCCGGGCGCCTTACGCTCAAGCGGCATCTCGGTCGTAGGACCCTGAATAGGCCCAAGCCCGTCGATAGGCTTCCCCAGCGGGTCAATCACACGTCCGAGCATTCCTTCGCTTACCTCAATGGAGGCAATGTGGCGCGTACGCTTCACACTATCGCCTTCCTTGATTTCATCGGTCGGCCCTAATAACACCACGCCAACGTTGTCCTCTTCAAGGTTCATTACTACGGCTTTCATGCCGTTCTTAAATTCTAATAATTCATTAGCTTCGGCATTTTGCAAGCCATAGAGGCGTGCTGCCCCGTCGCTTACCTGTAATACCGTGCCTACCTCTTCGAGTTTTAACTTCGATTCGATACCCTCCAACTGGTTGAGTAATACCTCGGAAATTTCACTTGCTTTAATATGTTCAGTCATAAATGTAAAAATCAATCCGGCGCTTATATTATACTATTCTACCGGTGTTCATTTATAAAATGTTTTTTTATTTCGGTCAACTGTGAGGCGATGGAAGCGTCAATCCGCATGAAGTTCATTTGGAAGATGAAGCCTCCAATCAGTTCGGGGTTGATATGTTTGTCCAATTCTACTTCTCCTCCTGTACGGGTGCGCACCAATGTTTTGATACGCTCTTCCGTATCCTGAGCGAGCGGAACAACGGTTTCTAATAATGCTACGTTAATATTGCGCGCTTTGCGGTAAAGGTCAAGGTAATTAACAGCTATAGATTGCAGCAGGAACTCCCTCTGGTTACGAACAACTAAGCGAATGAAACGCCAAGTTTGGCGCGTTACCCGTTCACTGATGGCGCTTTTGATTAATGCTATCTTACCGCGCGTTCCGAGAATCGGATTTACCAAAGCAGGACGCAGGCGAGGTTCCAGGGCAAAATGTCGCGCAAGGATTTCCATCTCTCGAAAAACCTCGTCCGACACCCCTTCGTGTTCGGTGTAAGCGAACAGCGCTCTGGCATAACGCACTGATATGATACCTGTATTCATCTTTAATTAGCTAAATTTTCGCGCTGTGCCTCGTCTATCATACGATTTAATAAATCCATCTGGCAGTCTTTTTCTTTTAACTTATTACGCAGAATTTTTTCAGCAATATCAACGGCTAAAATTGCTACCTGGCTGCGAATTTCTGTAAGGGCGGCTTCGTGCTCTAAGCGAATCTGCTTTTGTGTCTCCTGAAGCATTTTCTGCGTTTCGCGCTGTGCTGCCTCTTTTGCATCGGCCAAAATCCGTTCCTTGGTTTGGCTTGTTTCCCGCAGTATGGAAAGTTGTCTTGAGCGTGTTTCTTCCAGCATGGCTTCGCTTTGAACTTTCACCTCGGCTAAACGGCGATTGGTTTCATCAGCCGCCTGTAACGATTTGGTTATATATTCCTTCCGCTCTTCTACCATACGCGTAATAACGGGAAATCCCCATTTCGCAACAATGAAGAAAACGATGCCGAACGACAGCAGCATCCAAAACAAGAGCCCTGAATCGGGCAATAATAACGACATAACCTCTTTTTTAAAAAGATTTTAGAGTGCGAGAAAACAGACTACAATAGCGAATAGAGCAGCGCCTTCAATAAGAGCAGATGCAATAATCATCGACATACGAATGTCGTTAGCCGCCTCGGGTTGTCGTGCAATGCCTTCCATGGCTGCCGCGCCGATTTTACTGATGCCGAAAGCTGCAGCGAATGCAGCTACACTTGCTGCGATAGCAATAATGCCGATGTGCAGAGACGATGCGGCTTGTAAAAAATTTGTCATAAACATAAGATTTAAACTTTAAATTATACGATTTTTATTTAATTTCTAATTTTGCTTCTTTAGTTTTGTGATGATGCGCTTTCGGTCTCGACAGGCCGATAAAGACAGCCGACAGCATGGTGAAAACATAAGCCTGAATATAGGCTACCAACAGCTCAAGGAAACTCATCAACACACTCAAAATAACCGATATAGCACTCATGCTTGCGTTCACTGTCGGCCCTTTGACTACGGTCAGAAAGACTAAGCAGGTCAGTCCGAGAATGATAGCATGTCCGGCCATTATGTTGGCAAACAAACGAATCATCAGTGCGAATGGTTTTGTGAAAATCCCGAACAGCTCAATTACAGGCATCAGCGGAATGGGAATTTTCATCCATACAGGTACATCAGGCCATAAAATTTCTTTCCAGTATTCTTTATTGCCGAACAGGTTGACTACAAAAAAAGTACATAAGGCTAATACCATTGTTACGGCCATATTGCCTGTAGTGGAAGCGCCACCGGGGAAAAATGGAATTAAACCCATAAGGTTGTTAATCAAAATGAAAAAGAAAGCAGTCAACAAGTAGGGTGCATAACGTTTATACTCGGCGCCAACACAGGGTTTTATCAAGTCATCATGAATATTCATCACAAACATCTCCATGGCGCCGACAAATCCTCCGGGCACGCTTCTGCTCGGCCTTTTCCTGTACCACCGTACTAAGCTCATCACTATGCAGATTAAAATGATGCTGTTGATGATAAGGGCAGCCGCATTTTTTGTGAGCGATAGGTCTATAGGCCGCACCTCTTCTCCTGCGGCATTACGCTCAGCCAGTTTGCCGACATACTTGCCTTCCTGCGCTATGTAAAAGCCTTTATATTCTTTGTGATCTAATTTTGAGGACATAAAAAGATGCCAGCCCTTTTCCTTGCTGTAGGCAATAATCGGAAGCGGAATAGTGATGTGCGTGTCGCCCCAAGTGGTAATATGCCAGCCGTAGGAATCCCCTGTATGCGAAAAGATAAACTCCTTTACATCGAATTTCTTTGTTGCCTCGCTATTTTCCCCCTGAGCGCTGAGGGACATCACAAAGAAACAGATGAAACAGATAATATATTTAGAGAATTTAGTCATCTTATCAGCGGATTTGTCGGGTCATTTTTTCAAAACGGTAAAAAATAGCAATTTCTACAAATAAGTAGAGGAAATAAAAAATTAGCGTAGTAATTACCATCTCGGTTATATTTTCGCCTGCAAGCCAATAATAAAGTAAAACACTTCCTAAGGTCAGCACAATTTTGATTGCCCGCGACAACATGTAGGCAGTCAGGATCTTTTGTGCCTTATGCCTGCTGTAATGGTACATTCCTATTGACATAAATAATCCCAACAATATAAAATAAGCAGGGATTAACGGATACCACCGAAAATAATAGGCAGGGAAAATCCAATACAAGACTATCCAACCTGCTAAACCTGCAATAACTACTGTTGCGAGCAAGGAGAGGATAAGGGGCAGATATTGTTTTTTGGATTGGTTCATGTTATGCTAAAACTATAATATGGTTTTTCTTTACTTCAACAAATCCGCCTCTGGGGATAGGTAATGTTTCTTTTTTGCTGTCTTGCGTATAGATGATCTTTCCTTTTGGCTGTAAAGAGGAAATCAGTGGCGCATGGCCTTCAAGTACAGTGAATGAACCCATTGTACCAGGTAGCGTAACGCTTTCGACTTCGCCGCTGAAAAGCATCTTTTTTGGAGTGATGATATCTAATTTCATACCTTAAAATACTTCATGTTTTTGTCTTTATTTATACCTTAGCAGCCAATTTTTGCGCTTTTGCAATAGCATCGTCAATGGTTCCAACATTCAAAAACGCCTGTTCGGGAAGATGGTCAACCTCGCCGTCGAGGATCATCTTGAATCCGCGTATGGTTTCTTCTATAGGCACTATTACTCCTTTGGTCCCTGTGAACTGCTCGGCTACTGTGAAAGGTTGCGACAGGAAGCGTTGTACGCGCCGAGCGCGGTTGACCACTGCGCGGTCCTCGTCCGATAGTTCCTCCATGCCGAGAATGGATATGATGTCCTGTAATTCTTTATTACGTTGTAAAATTTGTTTTACGCGCTGTGCCGTATCGTAATGTTCCTGTCCAACCACCAATGGGTCGAGAATACGCGAAGTGGACTCCAAGGGATCAACTGCGGGATAAATGCCTAATTCGGTAATTTTACGGCTTAGCACTGTGGTAGCGTCCAAGTGGGTAAAGGTGGTTGAGGGTGCAGGGTCGGTAAGGTCGTCAGCAGGAACGTAAACTGCTTGTACAGAAGTAATAGAGCCTTTTTTTGTAGAGGTAATCCGTTCCTGCATGGTACCCATTTCAGAGGCTAAGGTAGGCTGGTAACCCACCGCCGAAGGCATGCGCCCGAGCAGCGCCGAAACTTCAGAGCCTGCTTGGGTAAAGCGGAAAATGTTATCAATAAAGAAAAGAATATCCTTGGCGCCGCTACCCTCGTCGCGGAACGACTCTGCGATAGTTAGCCCCGACAGCGCCACCGACAAACGTGCGCCGGGCGGTTCGTTCATCTGCCCGAATACAAGCGTCGCCTGCGATTTTTGTAGCTCCTCCGGATCGACTTTAGAGAGGTCCCAATGGCCTTCTTCCATGCTTTTTTTGAAGGCTTCCCCGTATTTTATTACGCCCGATTCAATCATTTCGCGCAGAAGGTCGTTCCCCTCGCGGGTACGTTCGCCTACTCCTGCAAACACCGAGAACCCGTTATGTTGCTTGGCTATGTTATGAATCAGTTCCATAATGATTACGGTCTTTCCCACGCCTGCACCTCCGAAAAGCCCGATTTTTCCCCCTTTGGCGTATGGCTCCAGCAGGTCGATTACTTTAATTCCTGTCAGCAGCATTTCACGCGTGGTGGTCAGTTCCTCAAATTTTGGGGCTTCGCGGTGGATAGAATACCCGCCCCTGATGTCGGGTTGCTTCATGCCGTCTATAGCCTCGCCCACCACATTCACCAAGCGTCCTTTAATTTGTGTGCCTATAGGCATTTTGATTGCTCCGCCGGTTGAGATTACCGACATGCCGCGGTGCAGGCCATCAGTGGAATCCATTGCTACAGTGCGCACTGTATCTTCTCCAATGTGTTGTTGTACTTCAACAACGAGCACTTTTCCATCGTTACGAACAATTTCGAGCGCTTCGTAAATGCCGGGCAAGGTAACTAATCTGCTCTCGGCCTTTTTATCGAAATGAACATCTACCACAGGGCCGATAATCTGTGAAATACGGCCGACAATCGTAGATGAAGAACTATTTTCTACTTGCATACGGATTTATTTGAATATTCCTAAAAAAATATCCGGCAAAATTAATGCAAATATTTGATTAAACAATTTATTTTTTATTTTTCGGTCATTTTTCAGTATATTTGCAAGATGTTATCTGAAAAAATTTTTGCCCATGGATACTAAAATAGCCGCTTTTTTGACTTATCTTGAAACAGCTTCTGCTGAAACCCGCCATATAGTAATGCAAAATTACCCTAATGAATTGCCTTTAAATGAAGTAGTTGCCTATTTGAAAGACGATCCGACAACGGAAAAGGCTACTGCTTTGTTAATGTATTGGTTGATGCACCCCCGTTTTTCCAAACAGTTTGACCCGAATGAAGCGCGGGAAAAAGAATTGGAAAAATTCGGCGAAGTTTATTTTGACCTGATAGAAGACCTTGAATGTAAATATGCGGCTGGTTTTTACACGGTACAAACTATAGGCTATGACCCTTATTACGATTACAGCCGCGATTCTGGCTATTTCGGGGAAAAACGCAGGGTTCCCTCAATAATGAATGTGCCGGTCTATGGCAAAACTATTGACACCGCAACTTATGACCGTGAGCATGGCTTGCAAAAAGGCCTGACGGCAGAATTGTTTGCCGTTATTAATGCCGCAACTGTCCCGCCGCCGACTATCCCTGTTTCGGAGTCGGAAGCGGCGCCTATAGTGTCGGAGGAGCCTGTTTCACCCTACGTGCCTTTCGAGCCTTTGCTTGCAGGACAGAAAGTAGAAGAAGAAAAGCTTGTTACTGTAGCTGAAGATGCTGAAAAGAGCGAGTGGGAAAAAGTAATGGAAAAATATAAGGAAGAATGGAAAAAAGAAGAGGAGTATGACCCTTATGCTCCTGATCCTCATACTGATACTCAACATGCGCCCAATAATTCTAAGGCAGGTTGCGGCGCATTCATAGCGATTGCTGCTATCATTATGCTATTGATGAGAATGTGCGAGAATACGAATTAAGCCTAACAGGCAGCTAAACCTTGAACCTTAAATTTGTCGCCTGTCATTTTCTTAGCCGCTCGGTCATCTTGACCATGGCCTCGTCGCGGGCGATGCAGCGTAGCGCCATATAGGTAAGAATGGCGGCAATGACAGGAAAGGCAGCTGTCAGTGAAAAGGCGGCGCCTGTTTTCAGCGTAAATAGATAATAGGCTATAATCCCTTGGACACCTAATAAAACAAGGCAATTAAACATACAAAGGCGTATCTGGCGCGTACGTTTACGATACATGAAAATGTTGAAGTAGCCAATGACTGTTGCAACAATAAGCAAGACCTGAATAAGAGTAGAGTCGGTATACTTAATAATTTCCTCGCCGAAACTGATAAAGGGGTTAAAAAACATGCAGGTCAGCAGAATGGCCGCAGCCAGCAGAAAAAGAGTTTGAATACGTTGAAGCATATTGGGTTGTTGTATTTTTCGCAATTATTCCTTATTCATTGTCCTTGCCCCATTTCTCCGGAGATTGGCGCCATTCTTCAAGTGTTTCCATATCGGATTCTTTGATATAGTTACACTGCTTGGCTTCTTCAATCAGGGTCAGATAATTGGTAAGGGTGTGTAATTCGCAACCGGCCTTCTCGAAGCTGCGGCGGGTAGAGATAAAATTGTAAGAGAAAATGGCTACCATGCCCAATACTTCCGCTCCCGCCTTACGAACGGCATCTACAGCTTGCAAGCTGCTGCCGCCGGTAGATATGAGGTCTTCTATTACCACTACACGCGCTCCGGGTTGCAATTCCCCTTCAATAATGTTCGACAGGCCGTGGCTTTTAGCAGAAGAACGGATATAAATAAAAGACTTTTCCATTTTTTCGGCCACCAAGGCTCCGTGGGCAATAGCGCCTGTAGCAACGCCTGCGATGACCTCTGCATTGGGAAAATGCTGAAGAATGAGTTGCGTAAGGCTTTCATAAATCAGTTTCCGCGCTTTGGGGTAAGACAATATTTTGCGATTATCGCAGTATATAGGTGAACGCCAGCCGGAGGCCCAGGTAAAAGGTTGCTCCACATTCAAGCGCACGGCGGAAATGTCAAGTAGTTGGCGAGCAATAATTTTTTCTATTTTTTTCATAAAATTTTTATCTTTGTGCTAAATTTATCCTTAAATGTATAAAATATTCTTCAACGACCGAGTTCTAAGCATTAGTAACAATTGGCTGCAATGTAGCCAAGTTATGAATGCAATAATCTACAAAGTTACAAAAAAAAATGAAATAAAACCAATAGTTGATAATTTTCAGCAAAATTTGGCTATGCGGGAGCTGTACCTGTATGTTGAAGATGTGGAAGAAGCTATGAATGAGGTTCTTTCCTTATTTAACGTAGAGGAATCGGCCGGAGGGGTGGTCTGCAATAATAATGACGAATGGCTGCTGATATTCAGGCACGAATTTTGGGATTTGCCCAAAGGAAGACCGGAGTCGGGGGAAAGCATGCCTGAAGCCGCCTTGAGGGAGGTTGAGGAGGAATGTGGCATTCATGAACTTACATTGTTTGATTTTCTCACCTGTACCTATCATACTTATAAAGAAAATGAGCAAATTATGCTAAAGAAAAACTACTGGTACAGTATGAAATATACAGGGACGGCAAGCCTTATACCTCAAAAGGAAGAAGGCATTATAGAAGCGCGATGGGTGCCCCGCAATGAAATCCCCGTATATTTACCAAAGATGTATTCATCAATTACAGAGGTGCTGCAGATGGCTGTTTGCTGATAATTTAAAGATTTAAAATTTCACCTCTGTTTATTCTCCAACCATATTATTTTGAGTAAGGCTTCTCCTACGCCTATTTTATAGCCTTCCGACACATACAAAATACCGCCGTTAGCAGATAAATATACCACCAAGGGGTAATTATCTTCAAATTGCCTTTGTAATGACGCGGTAACGGTTTTCAAGATATTTCCCTTATTAGCGCCTGAATAGCTGTTCAGCGGCAAGCCTTTGTAGGTATCAAGCGTAAATGAAGCGTTATAACGATCTTCGGGAACTAAGAAGAGTACGCCGCCGCCCCATTCATTAAAGGCTTTGAGCCGCATATCCTGCAACAAGTGCTCGGAAGGCTCTTTTTTCGGATCAATAAAGCAAAGCGCCAAGCCTTTTCCATGCGACAGGGTTTTTAAACTATGCTTGCTATTATCGCTCAAATACACTTCCGTATTCATGTCCACCGAGCCTAATAAGGCAATTTTATCGGTAATATTAGACAATTTCACCTTAGTTGTATAGGTAGTAGCTAAGGTAAAATATTCGGCACGCACTGCCACAGAACCGTCGTTGGCACGGCTGCCGCTCATCAGCCTGTAGTAGCCCTCATCTAAGGATAAGTGGACATCATATTCCTTAACGGCAGGACTGTTCCATAAATTGAGCGTCTGAAAATCGTCGTTCTTATATACCGCCAGTGTATAATGGGTTAGGTAAGCAGGTTTCACAATATTTGTTTTATCGTTGCCAAGTATAAGATAGCTTTTCGACTGTTGCTCCGTAAGGTTTTCGGCCTCAAATAACACGTCGCGCCATTGCCTGTCGGAAAAATATTGCGGCTTTCCCGTAGCAGTTTCTATCTGCGCAGGAATTCCCAGACTGCGGCACAGGGCAACAAAAAACACGTCGCGCGAACGACTATCGGCGCGCTTCAATTCATACACGCCCTGTGGAGTAATCAAACAATTATAATAATTGGCTGCATCATCAAGGGCGATATTTTCTTTCACATAGCGGATAATATGCTCCACCGTAGTCGGCTCACCTGCTATTTCACGAACAAATTCCGACTGTTGAAAAAAGCTGCGCCAGGGTCTAATCAACTCTGTGGCAATGCGCGGCGATAACATTTGCTGTACTAAAATAGTTTTAGGAATATCAGTAGTCATATAAGATAACCCATTATCAAAATGATCATGTAAATAGTCTAAGGGCGTGTCTCTTAAATCTTTTTCCGATAAGGACAAGAGAAATTCGCTAATCCAATGCCTGTTATTTCCGCTATCTATAAAAGCAGCAATATCGCGCCAATTTCCCTGCGACAATTGCAGGATTTTCCACACTTCTTCTTTTTTCAACTGTTGACGCACTGCTAAGTCAATCGCATATTCTTCGGTAGCAAAAGTTTGCATATAAGCTGTGCGAATCGAGTCTTCCTGCTGCAAACGCAGGGCATGCAATGCCGCTTTTTCCGAGGATACCGCCGACACCTGCTGCTCCTGCGGCACATTTACTGTAAGCTCCTCCACATAAGGTTCGCCGGGCTGTTTATCTAAATGTACAAGCACGAGCGTATCGTCAGGGGTTGATTGGCCATAACCATAGCGGTCGGCTTTATCTGCCCATACCATAATATCGCCCATGCCGGAAATAATAGCGGCCATGCCTTGTTCATCGGTCTGCTTTTCTACCATAGGATACCATTCGGCATAGTTATATACCTTGAATTGCACGCGGGCGCCGCTTATCGGTTGGCCGTTCTCATCTACCGCCTGCACCTTTACTTCGCGCGTGGGGGCATAATTCTCCAAAACATTAATCCGCGAAAATAAAGGGGTTTCTACATTTTTTTCTTCAGGCCCCGTATATAAGCCGAAGACTGTAGTGTGCACCATCATTGCCCGTTTAACCGGACCGGTAAACCAGGCCATATTCAGCTCAGGTTCAGGTTCGCAAGCGCCCATGTAGTACCATTTTCCATCAACCCATACTTCTACCCAGGCATGGTTATCGTCGGTATGCACCCAGCGCGGCGTGTAGCATTGGCGGGCGGGGATACCCACAGCCCGCAGTGCGGCTACGGTAAAGGTCGATTCCTCGCCGCAACGCCCCCATGAGGTGCGCATAAGCGCCAGCGGGGCCGAAGTGCGCCCATCGGTAGCGCGGTAAGTTACTTTCTCATGGCACCAATGGTTCACTTCCAAGGCCGCTTCGGCCATTGATAAACCTTTCACCCTGTCTTTTAATTCCTCGAAAAACACAATGCGGGCAGTGTCTAAATATTCGTTATTCACACGATATACTAATACAAAATGGCGAAAAATATCGCAGGGAACCGACTTTCCCCAGTGAAAATAATCCTGCGCTTTAAAGGCAGCGTCTATCTGCTTCAAGAAAAATTCTCCATCGTAGTCGGCCAGATCGCACAAGGGCATGTAGGCATACAAAAATTCCAAGGCTTCCCGCTGTTTCAGGCTGAGTTTGCGCTTGTCGAGCACGCCGAACAAGGCCTCAGCACGATGTTTGGCCTCTTCCTTTCTTTTCTGAAACTGCTCCTGCACCTGCGCTCGGTAGGTTTTATCTTTCAGAAAGTGTTCTTCTTGTCCGCAAGCCACCGCCAGTAGGGCGGTTAGTATGATAAACGAAACTTTTTTCATGTTGCTTATTTGTTGATTTGGGTATTTGTTGAAGACTGCTTCCTGCTTCGTCCTTCGCAGTCGCAATGACGGTTGAAAGTTGTTGAAGGTGGTAGGCCTGCGCGGAAAGAGCCGTGAATTTCCTTAGCATCGGTGTTTTTAATGAGTTCGGCGGCATTTTCTGCAGTAATGCCGGCGCCGGGCATCACAATGATGCGTGTCCCGGCCTGCGACACTAATTGTCGTAGCATTGCTGCACCTTCCGGAGCCGAAGGGTACCCTCCGGAGGTTAGCACCCGCTCGCAGCCTAACTCAATAATGCTTTCTAAGCACTCAGGCAGGTTACGGCAAGAGTCGAAAGCCCGATGGAAGGTTACCTGCATATTGTATTGACGGGCAATAGCCATCAATATAGCACAACGGCGGACATCAATGCTTCCGTCGGCATTCAGCATTCCTATCACTACGCCGTGGCAGCCTAACTTGCCGCAGCAGTGAATATCCGATTGCATCAGAGCAAATTCGGTATCGTTATACAAAAAATCACCTCCCCGCGGACGGACAAGGACAAAGACGTCTATGTTCAGCAGTCGCCGCACGGCTTCTATTATGCCAAAAGAGGGAGTAGTACCACCTACTGCCAAGTTTTGGCATAGTTCTATTCTGTCGGCTCCGCCTTGCTGCGCGTCTAATGCCGCATCAATGCTTTCGACACAGACTTCTATCTTAATTTTATTATTTGTAGCCACAAATTCTGCAATCACTTCATATTGTGGTAAACATTCTGCACGTCATCGTCCTCTTCAAATCGCTCAATCAATTTTTCGAGTTCTGTCCTTTGCTCGGGAAGAAGTTCTTTTAATTCGGCAGTGGGAATACGTTCAAAGCCGCCGCTCAGCAGTTCTAAACCCTGTTCTTCAATATATTTCTGAATAGCGCCGTATGATTCAAATCCGCCGTATATCATCACCTCATCGCCGTCGGCAAAAATTTCTTCGCCGCCAAAGTCTATCAACTCCAACTCCATATTTTCAATATCCATACCTTCTTTCGCCTTCACCTTAAACATACATTTACGTTCGAACATAAACTCCACGCTGCCCGAAGTACCTAAGGAACCGCCGAATTTGTTAAAATAACTGCGTATGTTGGCAACGGTACGCATAGTGTTATCGGTAGCCGTTTCTACAAGGAAAGCAATACCATGAGGGCCATAGCCTTCATACACCACTTCCTTGTATTCGCTTTGGTCTTTTTCAATCGCCCGTTTAATGGCCCTTTCGATATTATCTTTGGGCATATTTTCAGCTCTAGCCATTTGAATGACAGCCCGCAGGCGGGGATTATTTTCGGGGTCAGGGCCGCCGGACTTGGCAGCTATGGTCAACTCTTTTCCTATACGTGTAAACACGCGGGACATATTGCCCCAGCGTTTCATTTTACGTTCTTTACGATATTCAAAAGCACGTCCCATAGTATGTCGATTTTTAGTTTATTCCATAGGCGATACCTCGCCGATATATTTGTCTATTTCGCGGGCTTCCTCAGACTGAGGATAATTAGTTTTAATACGCAGGAACATCTTCAGGGCCTCTTCGGGCTTACCCGAAGCTTTATAAGTAAGCCCTGCCTTCAGCAATGGCTCTGCCGCAAAAATATTTTCGCGATAATTAGCTGCTTTCAGGAAATAATTCAGCGCCTCAGGATAATTATTCAGATTAACGTAAGCATCGCCGATACGAGCTAATGCAATAGCCGATGTAATCTCATCGCCTACCTTGTATTTCTTCAAGTTTTCAATAGCTTGTTCGTATTGGCCTAATTTCAATTGGCAAATCCCTGCATAAAAGTAAACCATATCGCCGGCCTTGCTGCCGTATTCATCAATAATCTGCAAAAAGCCCGAATTATTACCATCGCCGTTCAACGCTAAGGATAGAGAATCTATACGGTAGTATTGTTCTGCTATAAACATCTGACTACGAGCTTCTTCTTGTTGCGGCTCATAGTAAAATTTTTGATAACCGAAATAAATCAGCACTATGGCCAATATGCCGACCACAGCATAAATAATAACATTTTTATATTTTGTCAAAAATTGTTCTGCGGACGAAAGTACTTGTCCTACAGCTTCTCCGGAATTGTGAGCTTGTTTAGCCATGAAAATAATATTAATAAATTTAGGGTTGCAAATATAGTGTTTTTTTATGAAATAGTAAAAAAAATTTCTACAAACTATGTAAAATAGTATCTTTGTGCTATGCTTTTGAAACAAATTTCCATAACGAATTTTAAGAATATCGTAGCAACTACACTGCGTTTTTCCCCGAATATCAATTGTATAGTAGGTAATAACGGCGAGGGGAAGACCAACCTCTTAGATGCTGTTTATTACCTGTCTATGACCAAAAGTTACTTCGGAGGCAGCGACCTATTCCATATTCGACATGGGGAACAGTATTTTTTATTACAGGGATTATTTTCGCATGATAATGAGGAAGAACAAGTTAACTGCGGCGTTACACGGGAAGAAGGAAAAATTTTTAAACGGAATGGAAAGACTTACAACCGTTTAGCTGAGCATGTAGGACGTTTTCCCTTAGTAATGGTTTCGCCTACCGACAATACGTTAATTAATGAATCGGGAGAAGAACGCCGGAGGTATTTGAACGGCATTTTGGCACAAAGCGAAAAAGAGTACCTAAATGTATTGTTGCGGTATAATCATACTCTCTTACAGCGCAATAAGCTGCTTAAAACCCCTTACGACAGTAATATGCCGACTTTATTGAGTGCTATTGATGAGCAAATGGTTGATGTTGGAAAAAAAGTATATAACTTTCGTAAACAGCTAATTATAGATTTGCAACCTTATTTTAGCCAGGCCTATGCTACCCTCTCCGAAAATAAGGAAGAGGTGAGTTTAATCTACCGTTCAGAACTTGATAATGAGGATTTTGTAGAGATATTGGAACGAAACCGCGACCGCGACAGGATCTTGCAGCACACTTCTGCCGGCATACACCGCGACGACCTTAGCATGTTAATAGAGGGCTACCCCTTACGGCGCACAGGCTCACAAGGGCAACAAAAAACCTTTCTGCTGGCATTGAAGTTAGCCCAGTTTGAGTTGCTTCATCGGCAAAAAGGCTTCCGACCCTTGCTGTTGCTCGATGATATTTTTGACAAGTTGGACGCCGACAGGGTACATCAACTGTTAAGCATGGTAGCTCAGGCCAACTTCGGCCAAATATTTATTACCGACAGCAACAAGGTGCGCGTCGATGGCATAGTGCAGCAACTAACGCAGGATTACGCCATGTTCACGGCGGAGAAGGGAGTATTTAAATGAGGATTGTTGAAGGTTTCTTACATCTCATACTTCACATTCCCAAAAAACGAAAAAGCCAATGAAAGAATATGGATGCGCTATTAAATGACCTGATAGGAAATCTTCCTCAAGTACAAATAACTACTTACACGAATTCAGTGATTTATAATCCGTAAATATTGCTTACCTTTGCAGCATGAAGATTACTCATCTTACCTTCGATAAGTATCCGCTGTTTTTGGCGCCTATGGACGAGGTAACCGACGCCTCGTTCCGTTATGTGTGTAAGCATTTCGGCGCCGACATGATGTTTACTGAATTTGTAGCTGCCGACGGATTAATACGCGATGCCGCTTCGACTGTAGCTAAGATGCAAATTTACGATTATGAGCGCCCTATCGGCATTCAAATCTACGGACACCTGATGGAGCCTATGATTGAAGCCGCACGCATTGCCGAAGAGGTTGCACCTGATGTGATTGACATTAATTTCGGCTGTCCGATGAGAAAGATTGCCGCCCGCGGCGCTGGCTCGGGCATAATGCGCGAACCCGACAAGATGGTGGAGATGACCAGCCGGATTGTTGATGCTGTCAAAGTTCCGGTAACCGTTAAAACCCGCTTAGGCTGGGACGAGGACAGTAAGATTATTGTAGAATTAGCCGAACGCCTGCAGGATACGGGCATAGCGGCGCTGACCATTCACGGCCGCACCCGCGCACAGGTATATAAGGGTGAAGCCGACTGGACCCTGATCGGCGAGGTGAAGCGTAACCCGCGAATGAAGATACCCATCATTGGCAACGGCGATGTGAAGAGTCCGCAACGCGCTAAAGAAATGTTCGACCGCTATGGAGTGGACGCCATCATGATTGGCCGTGCTACCTATGGTCACCCTTGGATTTTCAGGGAAATCAAGCATTACATAGCGACCGGAGAGCTATTGCCCGACATGCAAGTCAGTGAAAGGGTGGCCTTAGCAAAAATACACTTACAAAAATCAATTGAGGTAAAAGGCGAGCGCACCGGCGTGTTGGAAATGCGGCGCCACCTGAGCAACTACTTCAAAGCCTTGCCAGACTTCAAGGAAACACGCAGCAAATTAGTTACCGAAAACAACCCCGAAAAGGTGACAGAAATATTGGATTATATCGGGGAAAGGTGGAAAGAATCGGCTTAATTTTACCTTACTAAAGAAATACTACCTGCCGGATGAGTTTCGCGTCCTTTTTTATCAATGTAACGTAGAACATAAAAATAAGCATCTGAGGGCGCTTCCCTGTCTTTTTCAGTACCATCCCAGCCATCATCGCCTTCAAATATCTTTCGGCCAAGCCTGTCGTAAATAATAACGCGGTAGCCTTTCATAAAATGATCATTTACCCCGTCGTTATTGGGCGAAAATACTACAGGTATAAAGAGATTACCCGCTAAACTGTAATCATTGCTTACACTGCAACCATTACTGTCGGTTACTTCTACCGTAAATGTATAAATTTGGTCATCGTAGGTTCCGAAAGCACAAACACCCTTAATAGTACCATCATTGTGAAGCGTCATACCATTAGGAAGAAGTCCGGAGACAATAGTATAGAACGGCGAATCGGCATTGCTTTGCAACTGCTGCTCGTAATACCTGTTACGCTCAAAATCAGGCAAAACCGTCGGATTAAGATGCAATAAATCTCCTACCGTAATATACACCGTATCCTGCACGTCGGGACAGTATTGCCGCGAAGCCGTAATAACATAAGAAGAAGAAGAGGTATGGCTAAAAGTGGTTTGCGGAACATTCCATGTAATATTATCGGCATCGTAATGATCAGTTGTCAGCGTCAGTATTGTGCCGTAACAAACAAAAAGGTCGTCCATGGCTTTCAACTCCGGCGGTTGAGCGACAGAAATGCTGAGGCTGCCTTGCGAAACACAATGATGAATACTGGTAGCCTTAACATAGAAGGTGGTATCGGTAGTTAAGGAAGCAATAGTAAACGAAGTCGTTCCGAGAAATTGTGTCTGCAAGAAGTCTTCATACCAATTTAGAACATCGGTGTCGTCAACGGTAGATGCCGTAACCGTAACGCTTTCACCCGAGCAAATATTACTGTTGCTAATAATCAGCACAGGCAAGGGATTAATCGTAACCTTCACTGAGTCGCGGACAGAACAGTTATGCTCTGATACGGCTTCGACATAATAAACCGTAGTGGTAGCAGGCGTAAGCGTCATCGTATTAGCCGTAACTATAGCGCTGGTATAATTTGGGTCGCTGTACCATGTAAGGGTTCCGCTGATATTGGTTATCGTAGCGCTAATGTCTAATGTTGTTCCGTAACATTCGGCTACATCGGGGCTGACAACCAAGTGGGGCAACGGATTTACCGTTACCGTTACAGGACCTGCCGAACTCGAACAGCCATGGCTGTTGAGTACTATGACCGAATAGTCGGCAGTGGCCGTTAAGGAACTTAGCGGATAAGTATTTACTGTAGTAGTTCCTAATTGTATTGCGCCCTCATACCAGGTATAAGTCATAGCCGCTGTATTTCCATTCAAAATGTCGGCTGTTAAGGTTGTACTTTCATCGGAGCAAATAGTAGAATAGGAAGCCGAAAGGCTGACTTCCGGCAATGGATTAACGGTTACTGTTATAACTGTTGCAGAACCTGAGCAGCCATTTTCGTTCAGGACTTCTACCGAATAGTCGGCTGTGGTCGTTAAGGCGCTTAACGGATAGGTATTGACAGTGGTGGTTCCTAATTGGGTTGCACCCTCATACCAGGTATAAGTCATAGCCGCCGTACTTCCACCCAAAACATCGGCTGTTAAGGTTGTACTTTCACCGGAACAGAGCGTAGAGGCTGAGGCGGAAAGACTGACCTCAGGCAGCGGATTTACCGTTACCGTAACAGGGCCTGCCGAGTCGGAACAGTCATTGCTGTTGAGCACTGTTACCGAATAGTCGGCTGTGGCCGTCAAGGCGCTTAACGAATAGGTATTGACAGTGGTAGTTCCCAAGGTGTTTGTACCCTCATACCAGGTATAAGTCATAGCCGCCGTACTTCCATCTAAAACCTCGGCTGTTAAGGTTGTACTTTCACCGGAGCAAATAGTGGACGATGAGACCGAAAGTTGGACATCGGGAAGCGGGTTCACGGTTACCTGCAGCATCTCTGAGGTCTCTAAACAGCCATCGCTATTGGTTACTCGTACATAGTAATTAGAAGTCTCCTCCAAATTGCTTATCGGATAAGTGTTTTCGGTTGTAGTATCTAAGAGGCCGGCGCTTCCATACCAAACATAGGTCATAACTGTGGTCGTTCCGCCCGATACTTCCGCTGTTAAGGTTGTAGATTCGCCAAAGCAAATAGTAGCCGAAGATACTGACAGATCAACCACCGGCAAGGGATTTGCCGTTATTGTTATCGAAGCAGAGGTAGCTATGCAGCCATTGTTATTGATTACTTCCACGTAGTAATCGGCAGTCGCGGCCATAGCGCTTAGATAGAAATTATCTACTGAGGTAACTCCCATTGAAGTAGTATTTTCATACCAGATATAATACATAAGTGTAGTAGTTCCTCCGGAAACCTCGGCTGTTAGGATAGGCGATTCCCCAATACAAACACTGGTAGAAGAAGCCGAAAGGCTGACCACCGGCAGTAGATTTACCGTTATAGTTGCCGGAGTGGAAGTCTCAGAACAGCCATTACTGTTAAGTACTGTTACCGAATAGTCGGCGGTGACCGTCAAAGAGCTTAGCGGATAGGTATTTACCGTAGTAGTTCCTAATTGGGTTGCGCCCTCATACCAGGTATAAGTCATAGCTGTAGTAGTCCCGCCGGAAACATCAACGGTTAGGGTAGCAGGGTCGCCGTAACACACATCGGGTGAGGAAGTTAATAAGCTTACTATCGGCAAAGGATTTACCGTTACTGTAACAGGACTTGAGGATCCGAAACAGTCATTGCTGTTGAGCACTGTTACCGAATAGTCGGCAGTGGCTGTCAAGGCGCTTAGCTGATAAGTATTTACAGTAGTAGTTCCCAAGGCGATTGCGCCCTCATACCAGGTATAAGTCATAGCCGCCGTGTTTCCATCTAACACCTCGGCTGTTAAAGTTGTAGATTCACCGAAACAGATAGTCGAGGGTGAAGCCGACAGGCTGACCTCAGGCAGCGGATTTACCGTTACCGTAACAGGACTTGCCGAGCCCGAACAGTTATTGCTGTTGAGCACTGTTACCGAATAGTCGGCAGTGGCTGTCAAGGCGCTTAGCGGATAGGTGTTGACCGTGGTAATTCCCAAGGCGGTTGCGCCCTCGTACCATGTATAAGTCATAGCTGCCGTACTTCCATCTAACACCACGGCTGTTAAAGTTGTAGATTCACCGAAACAGACAGTCGAGGGTGAAGCCGACAGGCTAACATCAGGCAGCGGATTTACCGTTACCGTAACAGGGCCTGCCGAGCCGAAACAGTCATTGCTGTTAAGCACTATGACCGAATAGTCGGCAGTGGCCGTCAAGGAGCTTAGTGAATAGGTATTGACCGTGGTAGTTCCCAAGGCGATTGCACCCTCATACCATGTATAGGTCATAGCTGTGGTCGTTCCAGCCGATACCGCAACCGTTAAGGTTGTAGATTCACCATAACAGACAGTCGAGGGTGAAGCCGACAGGCTGACATCAGGCAGCGGGTTGACCGTTACTGTAACAGGACTTGAGGATCCGAAACAGTCATTGCTGTTGAGCACTGTTACCGAATAGTCGGCAGTGGCTGTCAAGGCGCTTAGCGGATAAGTATTTACAGTAGTAGTTCCTAATTGGGTTGCACCCTCATACCATGTATAAGTCATAGCCGCTGTACTTCCATCTAAAATGTCGGCTATTAAGGTTGTACTTTCACCGAAGCAAATAGTAGAAGATGAAGCCGACAGGCTGACATCAGGCAGCGGGTTGACCGTTACCGTAACAGGGCTTGCCGATCCGGAACAGTCATTGCTGTTGAGCACTGTTACCGAATAGTCGGCAGTGGCTGTCAAGGCGCTTAGCGGATAGGTGTTGACCGTAGTAGTTCCTAATTGGGTTGTACCCTCATACCAAGTATAAGTCATAGCTGCCGTACTTCCATCTAAAATGTCGGCTGTTAAGGTTGTGCTTTCACCGAAGCAAATAGTAGAAGATGAGGCTGACAGGCTGACATCAGGCAGCGGATTTACCGTTACCGTAACAGGACTTGCCGAGCCGACACAGTCATTGCTGTTGAGCACTGTTACCGAATAGTCGGCGGTGGCCGTCAAGGAAGTTAGCGGATAGGTGTTGACCGTAGTAGTTCCCAAGGCGATTGCGCCCTCATACCAGGTATAAGTCATAGCCGCCGTACTTCCATCTAACACCTCGGCTGTTAATGTTGTACTTTCACCGAAGCAAATAGTGGACGGTGATGCCGAAAGCCTGACATCGGGAAGCGGATTTACCGTTACCGTTACCGGAGCAGATGCGCCGGAGCAGCCGTTAGTATTGATTACGCTCACGGAGTAATTAGCGGTAGCGCTCAAAGCGCTTAGATCGTAGTCGTTTAATGTAGTTGTGCCTATTTGAGCGCCTCCTGCATACCATGTATAAGTCATGGCTGGAGTGCTTCCGTTTGAGACTGTAGCCGTTAGGGTAGTAGATTCACCATCGCATATAGCGATTGGAGCGACTGACAGGCTAATCTCAGGCAGGTCATATACTACTACCGTTACCGTTACCGTTACCGGAGCAGAAGTCTCGGAGCAGCCATAGCTGTTGAGTACTTCCACAGAGTAGTCGGCAGTAAGGGTCAAAGCGCCTAAATCGTAAACATTGACTGTAGTGGTGCCTAATGGCGTAGCTCCTGAAAACCAGGTATAGGTCATGGCCGGAGTGCTTCCGCTTGGTACCGTAGCCGTTAGGGTAGCAGCCTCACCTCTGCAAACAGCGGACGAAGAAGCTAATAAATCGACTACCGGCCGCGGATTTACCGTTACGGTTACCGGATCGGATATCTGCGCACAGCCGTTACTGTTAAGCACTTCCACAGAATAATTAGCGGTAGCGCTCAAAGAGCTTAGATTGTAGTCGTTTAATGTAGTTGTGCCTATTTGAGCGCTTCCTTCATACCAGGTATAGGTCATAGCAGTAGTAGTGCCGCCCGAGGCGGCAGCTGTTAAGGTAATGGCATCGCCGGAACAGGTGGTAGTTGATGAAGCCGAGAGGTTAACCTCCGGCTGCGGATTTACCGCTATTGATACCGTTAGCGTTAGCGGAGCAGAAGAACCTGAACAGCCGTTACTGTTGATTACTTCCACGGAATAATTTGCAGACGCCGTTACAGCGCTTAGTTGATAAAGATTGACTGTAGTGCTGCCTAATGTCGTAGTTCCCGCATACCAGGTATAGGTCATGGCCGGAGTGCTTCCGCTCAAAACTGTAGCCGTTAGGGTAGCAGGCTGATTCAAGCATACAGCGGGTGACGAAGTGGCTAAATTGACCACAGGCAGCGGATTCACTGTTAATGTTTCTGAAGCCGATGTCTCGGAACAGCCATTGCTGTTGAGTACTTCCACGAAATAATCGGCTGTTGCAGTTAAGGCGCTTAGCGGATAGTTGTTGACAGTGGTAGTTCCCAAGGCGGTTGCGCCCTCATACCAGGTATAGGTCATGGCTGTGGTAGTCCCGCCGGAAACATTGGCTGTTAGGGTAGCAGGGTCGCCGTAACACACATCGGGTGAAGAAGTGGTTAAACTGACCACAGGCAGTGGATTAACGGTTACCGTTATAGCTGTTGCCGAGCCCGAGCAGCCATGCTCGTTAAGTACTTCTACCGAATAATTGGCAGTGGCTGTCAAGGCGCTTAGCGGATAGGTATTTACAGTAGTAGTTCCTAATTGGATTGCGTCCTCGTACCAGGTATAAGTCATAGCCGTAGTACTTCCCTCCAAGACGGTGGCTGTTAAGGTGGTACTTTCGCTGAAACATATAGTGGACGGTGAAGCCGAAAGGCTGACATTAGGTAGCGGATTGACCGTTACCGTAACAGGCGTTGCAGAGCCCGAACAGTCATTGCTGTTGAGCACTGTTACGGAATAGTCGGCAGTGGCCGTCAAGGCGCTTAGCGGATAGGTATTTACTGTAGTAGTTCCTAACTGGATTGCGCCCTCATACCAGGTGTAAGTCATAGCTGCGGTAGTTCCGTCGGAGACATTAGCCGTTAAGGTGGTACTTTCACCGGAGCAAATAGTGGACGGTGAAGCCAAAAGGCTGACCTCAGGCAGCGGATTGACCGTTACCGTAACAGGGCTTGCAGGGGCGGAACAGCCGTTGTCGTTAACTACCTCTACCGAATAGTCGGCAGTGGCCGTCAAGGCACTTAGCGGATAGGTATTTACAGTAGTCGTTCCTAATTGGATTGCGCCCTCATACCATGTATAGGTCATAGCCGTAGTCGTTCCGCCGGAGGTATTAGCGGTTAGGGTGCTACTTTCACCGGAGCAAATAGTGGACGGTGAAGCCGAAAGACTGACAATAGGAGGGAGGCTTACCGTTACCGTAACAGGGCCTGCCGAGCCGAAACAGTCATTGCTGTTGAGCACTGTTACCGAATAATCGGCAGTGGCCGTCAAAGCGCTTAGCGGATAGGTATTTACAGTAGTCGTTCCTAATTGGATTGCGCCCTCATACCATGTATAGGTCATAGCCGCAGTACTACCCGCCAATAGCGTAGCTGTTAAAGTTGTACTTTCATTGAAACATATAGAGGAGGGAGAAGCCGAAAGGCTAACAGTCGGCAGCGGATTTATCGTTAATGCTACCGGAGCGGAAATACCCGGACAGCCATCGCTATTGGTTACTTTTACGGAGTAAGTAGTACCAGTGGTTGAAAGGGTGAGATGATTGGTCGTATTGACTGTAGAGTTGCCCAAATCTAAAGCCCCTTCATACCAGGTATAGGTCATGGACGTAGTAGTCCCGCTGGAAACATTAGCCGTAAGGGTAGCAGGCTCGCCTAAACAGACGGCAGATGAAGCAAGCGATAAATCTACTATAGGCGGCGGATATACTGTAACCACCAAGTTCTGAGTATTACTGCAGGCGCTTGTCAGCTCATATACGTATGTTACATTTATCGGAGCGGCTGTATTATTGACTAATGTTTCGTTGATGTTTGGCCCGCTTCCTGCACCTGTAGCCGGCGTAATGCCCGTTACCGCTGCCCGCGACCAACTGAAAGAAGTACCCGAATCGGGGCTTGTTGCAGTATAATTAAGCGCCACACCCGAACAAACGCTTGCCGTAAGTGCTGAGTTCATAACCGGCGCAGGAGTAATTGTAAGCGTAACCGACGAGGGATTATTTACCGTAACAAATGTCTGATCGGTGCTGCTCAGGGTTATGGTTACGGCAGAATTATCGGTTCCTGTAGGCGAAGCTGTTACCGTAAAGGTTGCGCCGTTCGACCCCTCCGGTATAGTAACCGAAGAAGGCATGGAAAAAAATTCGGAGGTAGCTCCTGTATAGGCAAGGTTTACAGTAACATTGTTGGCAGCAGTGATTGTACTCGGATATTGAACGACAAATTGCTGAGAAGACCCTCTACAAACAAACTTATGCGTATCGTCCGACAAACTTACGGTTGTGGCAACGGTAAGCACAGCAGGCGTGCCAATAGGAAGGGTTTGCGTCATGTTGCTGATTGAACTGCCATCGACCACCCATTGACCGGCGCGCACAATGTTGATAGGAACCGCTACCGTAGCGGATCCCGCTGCGGCAACCGAAGCCCCGGTTAGTTGGTAAAACTCGTTTCCGGGTGCACAATTTGTAATTCCTCCCGAAAAACCGAAAGAACTACAGCCTCCCGGCCGAATTTGTAAACCGGTATGGTTAACCCGAAAGCCTACATTGTTCAAAACCACCGGACTATGGCTCTTGTACTCCAAATCAAGCGTAACGTTATCACCGATATTTGCCGTATGATTTTTTACTCCATTCCAAAAATAATCCAAATCGCCGTCAAGCGTAGAGGTAAAGGTCAAGCCTGTTCGGATTTCGGTAATTTCTCCGGCCGGAATATTATCGTAACCCACGCCTGTCCCATTATCGGCGCCTGTCGAAAAAGGACCGAACTGGAACTTATATTGACTATCGCTCCCCGTAGCAGTGCCGTTTCCGGGAGTTGCACCCGGTATATTAAAACAATATCCCCGATTGTACGGATTAGCGGAATAGCCTCTGTCAAAATCCCGTCCTATCGGAAAAAAAGCAATTAATGCACCATCTCCGGTATTATTGCGTGCGCCCACCAAGCGCAAAGACTGCATCTGCGCCGTTGTTAAATACCGGTTAGCTACAATCGGATTATTATTTAAACTGAAAATATCCGGCAGAATGAAGGCATATCCCGCATCTGACAAATTAACGTAAGTATCCCATCCGTAAGCGAGTGTAATGGGCGTTCCGGTAGGAATATTTCTTGCATCAATGGTTGCGTGTTTGATGAAATAATCAGGCGAAGTAGTATTGTACGTGATTTTCAACGTAACCGTAAATGTATTTCCATTATAGGTACCCGTAAACCGCTTGGTCATCTCCTGATTGGCTCCGATAGTAACAGGCGCGCCTACATCTGCAATAGAATTAAAGGCAGTAATGGCGCCTACCAGAGAAGAACCAGCTAAAGGCATCGTATTCCCCCCTGACGAAAAGGTAGTATTGCCTATTTTAATAGCAAACAAGTGAGAATTTTCAGCATAAAATTGCTTTCTCCAAGAGTTGTTTAGCCATCGATAGACACAATATCTGCCGCCGTTAGCTATTCTGATGGATAATAAATTAGCCGGAACAGGAGTAGTCCCCGCCGCAACTCCTAAAGTTACCGGATTATCTGTAACTTGAGCATGCAATGATGTAAAAGAAAGCCCAAAAAACAAGATTAACGAAAGGGAGATAATTTTTTTCATCAGTACTCCACTTTTTTATAAATTAAGTAAAACTGCCTGCTTGCTTGAGTGTATTCTATTTTAAGAAGCTCATTTTCAAATGTATAATTAAACGTGCGCGACTGTTCTTCCCGCATGGTAACAATCAATGTTCCCTCGTTGGCGGTAAAAGTTCCTTTCAGGCTAACCTCGGGAACAAACTCCGTTTCGGTGCTGTTTACGCCTATTTGGTCGTCAAAAAAATAAAGGGAAGTAAACATGTTTCTCGGCAGCCTGCTCTTATCGGCCAGCAGTTCCTCTACTGAATATGTTTGGGAAACATCATCTACGGTGATGGTTATTGTTTTAAGTTCCCAAAGTCCTTCTAAGCGCTCATCACTATGCTGTGCACTTGCCTTGCCGGTTGTAAAACAACAAAGCAGCAAGATACATAGGACCATTATCATTGATTTTCTTTCAGGTTTGTTTTGCATCGTTAGTAAGGTTTTTAATTTATATATTGGAACTGTCTTTATATTATCGTACCAAATCTTTACACTATTGCACCTACCTTAAAATAAAGAATACAAAGATAATTAATATTTTATTCATTTCTGATAAAACTCAACTTTATCAACAACTTTTTAACATTTTTTAACACTTCTTAATGATTTTTAACACTTTTTAACAATTCTCACTGTAAGTATTTCTAAAATCCTACAGATTAAAAATGTAATAAATCGTCAATGATCAGTGGTAAACGCCCTCGCAAAGGCTCAACAATAGTGTAACAACTCTTCAATATGCTCCCGCGTATTGCTTAAGCGGGGAACCTTGTTTTGTCCGCCTAATTTGTTGCGGCTTTCCATCCATCTGTAGAAAGCGCCGGCAGGGGCGGCATGTAATACCAAACGGCGCAAGGTAGTATTTTTAGAACGCTTGGCTTCGTAGTCGGAATTTTCGGCGCAGAGGGCTGCATCTAATAAATTAGCAAACTCCTCTATATCATTAGGCGCTACGGCAAATTCAATAACCCACTCATGAGCGCCCTTGGCAGTGCTGTCCATGAAAATGGGCGCAACCGTGTAGTCGGTAATTTGTGTGCCGGTGGCCTCGCAGGCCTTGCGCAAGGCGTTTTCGGCATTATCAATAATCAGCTCTTCGCCGAAAACATTGATAAAGTGGCGGGTACGGCCGGTGATTTTGATTTTGTGCGGATACAGTGAAGTGAACATTACCGTATCGCCGATAAGGTAGCGCCATAGCCCGCCGGAAGTGCTTATGACAATCGCGTAATTTATCCCTTTCTTTGCGGTTTCCATGGTGTCGGGAGTATAGCGGCCTTCTCGGGTTTCTTGGAGTTTTCCAAGGGGAATAAATTCGTAAAAAGCATCGTTTTCGGGTAAAAGTAGCATGGAGGGGTCGCTCGGCTCGTCCTGAAAAGCAAAAAAACCTTCGGAGGCATTGTAAATATCCATGTAGCGCATATCGTCTGAGGGAATAAGCTCGCGGTATTGCTCGCGGTAAGGCGTGAAGCTAATGCCTCCGTGCATGAATAATTCCATCTTAGGCCACAATTCGAGCAAATTTTTCTTTCCGCTAATTTCCAGTATTCTTTTCATCAACACTAAGTTCCACGAAGGAACGCCTGCGAAAGAGCTTACATTTTGCTTACAGGCTTCGGCGGCAATGCCTTCCACCTTGGTTTCAAAATCGGCAATGAGCGCGGTTTTCCGCTTGGGCACACGCTTAAATTCGGCGTACCGGGGGGAATTTTGAATCAGAACTGCCGAAAGGTCGCCGTAGCGGACGCCGGCAGCCTGCTCGTCGGGTTGGTGGCTGCCGCCGAGCGTTAAGGTTTTACCGTCAAGTAGCTTAGACTTTGGATAATTATGCAAATAAACACAGATTACATCTTTTGGCCCTTGATAATGGCAACGATGCAGTACTTGCCGACTTACCGGAATGAATTTGCTTTTTCCGGCTGTGGTGCCGCTTGATTTGGCAAACCAGCGCACAGGCGTGTTCCACAATATATTTTGCTCCCCTTTCAGCATTCGGTTGATATAGGGCACAAGCTCGTCGTATTCGTGAATGGGCACGCGCTGTTGGAACTCGCCAATACCACCAATGGTATCGAACCGATATTTTTCTCCGAAGAAAGTATGGCCGCCGGCTTCCAATAAGCGTTCGAAGACCCGCAGTTGGGCAGTCCACGGATTATTCCGATAAGCCTCTATTTGCCGAAAACGCGAAGCGGTAAGCCGACGAATTAATTGAGTAATCATGTTTAGTTTACGGTTTTATTTCCATATTTTCTAAGGCAAAGGTAGTAACTATTTCTATCATTTGCCAAAAAAGTAGATTTTGTGTAATCTGATTTATATTCATATACCCGATTTTCTTACAGCGCATACACCGACCGGTATAAATACCGGCTTTCCTTGTGTAGCCATAAGCAGAAGATACAATACATAAATGTTTTTCATATCTAAACGAAATTTCAAGAACGAGTGGAATGGCGGAAAACTCCACCGCAAAGATAAGAAAAATTTTGACTTAATACACAAAACTGATTATGAAAATAGTATAAATTTGTATAATCCACAGATAAAAATTACTATCTTTGCATAGAATTAAAAACTAAGTTATTGTTTTGCAACAAAAAAAGTAGAATGAAAAACAAAAAACAAAAAGCCTGTTGCTTATTTTTAGTATTGTGTACAATAGTTGTCTGGGGACAAAATAATGATATTCCCGAACTTCCACGACCAATTCCACCCACACCTCAAGCAGCGCAATTTATCCGTTATGGGGAAATACCGGTAGGGCATACCACCGGCGTGCCACAAATAGAGGTGCCTATCTACACATTAAGTACCGGCTGGATTGATATTCCGATTTCTATTTCTTATCATGCTTCAGGTTTCAGGCCTCGCGAGATTCCTATCTCGGTTGGTTTGGGTTGGGTGTTGAATGCCGGTGGTATGATTTCACGCGCCATTGAAGTTTTACCCGATTTTGAAGCTTTACCTGATGATATGCCTGTAAAATCGGAAGCAGATATATGGGGAATGAAAACCGGTACGTACCAACCGGTAGGCGTATATTGGTTTAATAGTATTTGGTGTTGGGAAAACCTCATACTTAACCCACAACAGAATCATTCACAGATAGATACTCGTTCCGATAGGTACAGTTATAATTTTCTCGGTAATGCAGGCATTGCAAGGTATAATGTTAACACAAAGAAACTTATACCCGTCCCTTATGCTCCGTTGATTATTAACAGGATAGCCATAGATCACTATGTAATAACAGATGCCAAAGGTATAAAGTATGAGTTTACTGTTCCGGAGAAAACCAGTTACCAAATTAGTGATCACACCTTTTTTCCGGCTACTTCAACAGGCTGGCACCTATCCAAGATAAGCTATCCGGGCATGGAAAATGATCCTGTTGTCTTTTCTTACAAGAATGCGGAAGGATATGGAGAAGTTATATCTTCTCGAACAATAAGCATTCTTAAAGAATTTACTACTGGCTCAAATTTCACGTGTGAACAATGTGGTGGTTGTCCGGGGGATTCGCAAAAATGCCCTAAACAATGGACAACAAATTCAAGTCTAAATTCTATTTTTTATTCTTATGACTCTCAGATTATAACATCAATTAAATGGAAGAATGTTTCTATTGAGTTTAATTATTCAGACGATAGACAAGACAAGCGAAAAGAAAGACTGACTACTATTGTTGTAAAACACGGGAATAATATTGTGCGGCAGGCAGTGATAGATAATAATGATTATTTTGGGAGTAAACCTAAGAGTTTACGTCTAAAATTGAATAGTATTTCCTTATATGGCAACAATACTGCTACGAATGGAGAAGTATATAGCTTTAATTATAATTATAGCTCTGGAGTGCCTGAATACGGAAAGATCGGCGGCGAGGATTTATGGGGGTATTTCAATAATAGTAATGACCACCTTATACCCATTGAAATTGCACAGCATTTAAAAAATACTTATCCCAGCGCATGGCTTAATCCCTCCATTTATCCGGATAGAAAACCCAATGAAGCCGCTACAAAAACGTGTGTATTGGAAGAAATTGTATATCCTACAAAAGGGAAAACCCGGTTTGAATATGAAATAAACCGAATTCCCGGTTTTTACGTAAACATAGGTGATTCGCTGTCTGATATGGTAGGCGGTTTGCGTTTAAAGAAAAGAATAAATTATTCCGAAACCGGAACCGTTTTAGATATAAAGGAATACCGGTATGAAGGTTACGGTACAATGCCTTTAAGTTATGACATGTTTATTGGTGAACTACAGACTAAGGAATCTTATGGTATGCATGAACACTTTTTAGCTAGGCTGTGTGCTGATGTAACATATAAGATAGCAACAAGTTCCTCCATGCTGTCATTAACAGGATGGAGCGCCAGTCCGGTATTTTACAATAAGGTTATAGAATATAATGGAGAAAATGCCATTTTTTCGGGAAAAACCGAATACTTTTATACTGCACATAACTTTCCTGATGATATCCCCTCTGTTTGTAAGCAGACCTTTTCACCCTGGTATTTTTCGGTTTATAATGATTGCGACAAAGGCCATATAAAGGAATTGTTAGACTCAATAAAAATATATAATCAATCCGAAGCTATTGTAAGAAAAACAGCAAACACCTATCAATTTTACAATATCCCTTATATACCTACAGGTGTTCATGTGAAACAATTACGCCTGTTTCCAAATGGTTTTGACCCTTGGATGGCACAGGCAATTGTCAGTTCCTCATGCAATGAGCAGAGTTATTATCAAAATTACTTCCTCGGCAACATTGTAGCGGTAAACACTTATGCTAAGCAGGAAATTCATCTTTTACAAAGCACTACGGATACCGAATATGTTAATGGAGCGCCGGCAATCAGTAAAACCAGCTCGTATGTCTATGATACAAAAGACGATAAGCCGATACTGTTTACACCTTTTTTGGTTATACAGGAAAACAGCGATGGCGAAACATGGGTAAGCAAATCTGTATTCCCTTATGACGATGCCTATAAAAATACCGCACCCTACAATATAATGGTGGGTAAAAACATGCTGGATTTTCCTGTAGAAGTAAAGACTGGAAAAGGCATAAAAATAATCAATAAACAACCTATTAATCAAAGATTTACAACTTATAAGCAGGTAGCGGATATGATACTTCCCGATGCAATTTCGATAAAATATACAGGAGATACGCCGGTAGAACAGCGCATTACCTATCATGAGTACGATGTATATGGCAATCCTGTCTATATATCCAAAGACAACGCAGAAAGAGTGGTATATCTTTGGGCTTATAGAGGACAATACCCTGTGGCAGAAATAGTCAATGCTGCTTATGACGAGGTAGAAAATATTTTAGGCGCCACTTTAATCAGCAGGCTTGCAAGCGAAGATGAACCTGCAAGCAATGACCTGGCTGCTGTCAACAATTTACGCAATAGTTTGCCGAATGCTTTAGTTACGACTTATACTTACAAACCCTTAATAGGAAAAGCTACCGTTACCGACCCTAACAACATTACTGTTTATTATGAATACGATGATTTAGGCCGGTTAAAAACGATAAAAGATCAGCATAACAATATATTACAGCAAAATGAATACCACTATAAACAGTAACCGGCTTAATTGCATGCAGATGAAAAGGATATATAAAATACTATTGCTTGGCATAATACATTGTTTAACATTTCAGTTAGCTCATGCACATACACCGGACTTCAATGAATTTGTCAATTTTCTCGTCGAAGACAATTTTCATGCCGGAGAAATAGCAGCAAACGCCGATACGGTAACCTGTACTGACTATGTGTTTATTAGTGAAATTAGCGGAGCATCGTGTGCCTTGCCCTATCGCCCTATTTATAAATGGCAGCGAAAGATATTGCCCGGAGGAGTGGAAGAAGACATACCAGCGAGTAAAAGTCCTTCCTATGATGTAGGTTATTTAACTACTTCCACTGCTTTCCGGCGCGAAGCAAAATGCGATGAAACTATAGCCTATACTCCCTGGGTGGAGATAATCGTAGTACAGCCCTTATTGGCCGGCACTATTTTTCCGGCGAGCTTGTCGGTAAATAACTGCGAAAATATTCCACTATTACAGGTACAAGGATATAGCGGTGGCACATCCTATACTTTCAGTTGGAGTTTGAAAATTTTGAATAAGGAACTGCAAATTTCGGGCGCCAATGCTTCTACCTATCAACCGCCTCCTATGTCCCACTCTGCAGAATATCGCTGTAAGGTAACCAGCGGTAGCCAATCAGCTTATACGCCATGGATGCCCATTACCGTAGTAGCACAACCCTTATTATCGGCCGGCGCCATTTCTCCGGCAAGTTTGTCGGTAAATGCCAATGAAACTATCTCTCCTTTACAAGTAGAAGGAGCCGGCGGAGGGTTGCTATGTTCTTATACTTATCAATGGTGGTCTAAGTCACCTGTTACAGGCGTAGAAACGATGATCCCCGACAATAATGTTTTTATCTATCAACCGCCCCCGCTGAGTCAATCTATGAACTATCGCTGTGAAGTAACCAGTGATGATCAATCGGCTTTTACGCCATGGATGGAAGTTAGAGTAAATGGGTCGGAAAGTTTAAATAATTATTTAGCGGAAGCAAATTATATCGCAACTTGCAGACCTTTGGATGCCGTACAGCAACTTAGCACCCTTTCCATAGAAGAACAGCAGCGCGCTACCTCCATTACCTATTTCGATGGCCTGGGCCGCCCCATACAAACTGTCCTGCCCCTGCACACGCCCGAAGGCAAGGATTTAATCAGCAGCATTACATACGACGCCTTTGGCCGCGAAAGCCTGCAATACCTGCCTGTGCCTGTGGGTGGTAACAACGGTGGTAATTATGCAGCTACAGCCACCCTCAATACCGCCCGACAAAGTTTTTACGGAGCAGAAGCCCCCCGCGCCTTTGCCGAAACCATTTACGAACCCTCGCCTCTGAACCGCGTTACAGGGCAGGTGATGCCCGGCGCAGCGTGGGAAGCGCAGCCTGTTGAGTTGGACTACCAAACCAATACTTCGCCCTTAACCACATGGCACGCCACAAGCAATGGCAACTACACGCCGCTAAGCTATGCTGCCAACCAACTGTATGTAGCTCAGGTTACCGACCCCGACGGACGCCTCGCCCGCGAATACAAAGACAAATTAGGACGAGTGGTGATGACCGAGGCCTACGATGATACCGACTGGCTGCAAACAAGATATGTATATGACGATTTCGGGCAGCGAAAAGCCGTTGTGCCGCCCGAAGCTACAAGTGTAGAAGAGGAGGAATACTGTTATTACTACGAACACGACTACCGGCGACGGGTGGTTAAAAAGAAAATCCCGGGTGCCGACTGGATCTATGTGGTATATGACAAGCTCGACCGCCCCATACTTACGCAGGACGGCAATCAGCGTACCCGCGATGAATGGACTTTCCGTAAATATGATGTCTTCGGACGGGAAATCATTACCGGCTTGTATTCCACTATGCTTACTCATAGCGATTTGCAGACACAGTTTGCAACTGAGTTGATTACCGAAGAATACACCGGCAGCGGCCTGGCCGGTTATTCGTGGAATAATGAACCCATTGTAACCCAAGCCGAAGACTTGCTTAGTGTGAATTATTATGACAACTACGCCGGGCTTTCGGTTATTACAGCAAGCAACCCTACCCAAGCCACCCTGAGCTTTATGGCTAACGATTTGGTAACGGAAACTGCCAATAGCAACAAAGGCCGATTAACCGCCACCCTCACGGCTGCCTTACCCTCCCCTACCTTAACTACTCTAACTACCTTAACCACTCTAACTACTACTCCTGTTTTAACCACTGTTTACTATTACGACACCTACGGTCGTGTGATACAAACCGTAGCCACCAACCATGTAGAAGGTATAGACCGCGTAAGTACTCAATACGATTTTCGCGGCAATGTGCTGCAAAGCCTGCAGGAGAGCGATTGGATTAACGATAGCGATGACCCCGGCAGCTTGACCCTGCGGCAGACTATAGACTACGATTTGGTGAAGCGCCCCACAGCCATGCACCTGCAAATTAACGACGAGCCGCCGCAAACCATTGCAGAAATGGAATATGATGAGTTAGGGCGGGTGAAAATAAAGCAATGGCACGATGGCGTTGAAAGTACGACCTATACCTACAATATACAGAACTGGCTGAAAACCATCACCGGCGCTTTGTACAGTCAGGAACTTTTCTACGAGCAGCCTCCGGCCGGCAGCACTGTAACTCCGCAATTTGGCGGCAACATCAGCGGCATGAGTTGGAGTACGCCGCAACACACCAACAACTGTTACGCATTTACCTACGATGGTGTCTCAAGGCTCATTAACTCTCAATTCTCAATTCTCAACTCTCAATTCTCAAACAGTTACACCGAACATTTGACCTACAACAAAAACGGCAGCATTTTGACCCTGCAACGTTACGGCGCTAATGGTTTGATAGATGACATGAGCTACAGCTACAACGGCAATCAGGTAATGCAGATTGTTGATATAGCTACTGCTGACGGTTTTCCTGTAGGGACTACCAATTATACTCACGATACTAACGGCAACACCATTACCGAAGGTAGCACGCAAACAAGCTACAACCTGCTCAATTTACCTTCACTCGTAACTTTAGTGGGCGGGCGAAAAATAGAAAATACTTATGCTGCCGATGGCCGTAAGTTAGCTACAGTAGCTAAAGAGGGCAATGAACTTAAAGAGGGAACTAAAACTTATAATGGTAACTTAGTCTTTGATCTAAACCGTGATTTGGAGTATATACTATTCCCTGAGGGCAGGATTTTACATAATGCAGGAAGTTTTACTTATGAGTATCATCTCAAAGACCACTTAGGCTCTACAAGAGTTGCCTTTACGCCCATAAACAGCATCGCTAATGTCGTACAGGTCAATGCTTTTTATCCATTCGGAGCACCTATTGCCGCTTTGAGTTGGAGCAGCCAGACGCAGAACAAAAACCGCTATCTCAGGGAAGGAAAGGAATACGTGAGCGACCATGGGTGGAATAAATATGACTTCGGTTGCCGTGCGTTTGATTCTTGGAATCTACACCCTTTACAACTTGACCCGATGGCGGAAAAGTTTTATCATTTGTCTCCGTACACGTTGTGGGGAAACAATCCCATGCGCAATATAGACCCCACGGGGATGATTTGGAGAGATATAAATGGAAATGAAATAGAAGACCATAGTAAGATTCAGGCATACATTTTCTATGACCCTCGCAAGAAAGGTGGATTTTCTGAACAATCCATGCAAATGGCTAAAGATTTGGAGCAAGAATATGGTGAAGGCACTGTTGCTATGAGCAATGTTACAACAGTGGAAGAATTTGTTCAAGATTGGGGCGACATGGCGGGAGTTAATATCAGTGAAGTAAATCTAAACTATCATGGTAACAATCAAACTATCATGTTAAATTCAAGTGGTAAACAGTATATTACTGCTACGGGTGATGGAAAAACTAATCGGTCAGGAACAGATGCTACGAATGTACAAGATTTACCTGCACCCGCAGGCACCATTGATAATGCTCAGCTAAATATAAATACATGTGAATCTAACAATCCTAACCAATATCCGTTAAAAGGTTCGGGTCAAACTCTTATGAATGCGTTTAGAACGACTACCGACTTTAATGTTGTAAGAGGTACTTCCTACGGGGTCAGTTATGACAGAACTACAAAGCAGCCTTTTCCCGGACGTTCGTGGAGTCGTGGCACATGGGATTATATGTATAAACCTGCCCCTATAGTAACAAAATATCCCGGCATAGACCTAACCCTACCTCTGCCTGTATTAAAATGACACCCAAGTACAAGATTATTCAAATAAAACAACAATAAGAGCGTTTAGAAAGATTAATTTATGAAACGAAAATTTTATACAGAAATATTATTTATAGCTATATCCTTATTCTGTAGTTGTAGAGGAAGATTGCCAGAAACCGTTATTTTTTTTGAAAATTATGATTTGAGTACTGGAGAATATAAACTTCTTGTGTTTGGAGGAGAGGGGCAATGGATTGATGATTATCGAGACTTTTATATTGACGATACTGAAGTCCTGACAAAGATGCAAAAACGATGGGTTTTCAAGTATCAATCGGATATAATGGCATGTGGTTATGGATATTCAATTTTGTTAGTTGATAGAAACAAGGTGCTTAAAGAAGTGGAAGTTAATATTGAATGTGATTGCGAATATATGTCAGGTTGGATATACTTTCCCAGAAGTTATTTATCAGATTATAAAAATCATTTTAAAAAAATGACAGAAATGGAGAAGAAGGAGTTTTTGGAAAAGTATAGGAAGAATTAGATAAAAAACAAAGAAAAATACCGCTACCCTTCCCGTCGTTCAACCAACACATCGGGTTGCCTCTTTTGGCAAAACAAACTCAATCCCGCACAGGGGGCTTTGTTATTAGACGGTTTTCAGGGGGAAAGGTTTAACGCGGAGTTCCCTGCTTCGCGGTCAGGCCGGTGGTTGTTTGTTCCTTGAGCAGGAAAAGCGGAGTTCGTCATCGCTCGTCGGCACAAAACCATGCCATGCCGTTCAGCCCTTTTTTCTTTTTTGCTTAATTTATAAGGCATAAAAAAAGGCTGAACGCCCTTCGGGTGCTTCGCTGTCGCTTCGCAGCCTGTCATGGTTTTTGCAGCTCCTCGTTCTTCCTCACGGCAGGCTCCCGCGTCCGTGTGTTCGTGCTTCCTGCTTCGTACCTCGCAGTCGCACCAACACACCTCCGGCGCCTGCCCATAATTTTGCTCGCCTGCTGGTCGCCGCCGGCTGCGGGCTTGTCATGGTTTTTGCGGGCATGGCCGCGTCTTTAGATTTAACGGCAGCCATGCCTCACGGCAAAAACCACGCCAAGCCCTTGTGTGAGGCACATAGGTCGCCCCCGCTGCTTCCTGCTTCGTGCCTCGCAGTCGCAGCTCTCAGGCTCCCACCGGCGGCTCCACTCGCAGGCGGCTCGCGCCTTCCGTTCGCTTACGCTCACTTCGGCTGCTTGGCCGTCGGCCATTACGCTACGCTCCACAGCCTCCGGCCAGCCGTTGGATAAGAACCGACCGAAGCAGGTAAGAGCAGGCTGCAGATTAAAAATGCAGATTGTTTCCTTTGTAATCCTCAGGGTTAGATGTGTGCCAGGCTGAAGTCCCTGCAGTTGTTTGCTCGTTTTTTACGTAAATTTGTCCGCTGCGCTTCCAAACATACATAAAAAACGAACGATGTTTTTCTGTGCAGTTCAAAGGAGGAAAGCAGCTGTATTAACTGGACTTTTAGCGTCTATACAAAAGTTATCTTTCCGTCGAGCAGGTCTTTCATTCTCTTTTTAGTAAGCATGGAATTAATGATTTTGATTAAGGCCTCTTTCTCGTCATCGTCCAGCTGGTTCATCATCATTAACTGCTCGTTCTTCTCGCGGCTTTGAATGTTTACAGCACCGTTGTCGTCATCATTCAGCAGCCGGTCGGCAGAGACGGCAAAGACTCTCATCAGTCGCTGCACAATGTCGATAGAGGGCAGCAGATGGCCGTTCTCCATCTTGGACAGGTGGGTAACATGAATATGTAATCTGTTGGCCAGTTCCTGCTGGTTCATGTCGGCTGCCTTACGCAGGGCTCTAATCTTATCTTTAAACGCCATATTGGAAAGTGTTATTGTCGCAGGCAAAGTTACCATAATTTAAGATATTTAACTATTTTTTTTTGTTTTTAATGAAAATATATTGCAAATATATGAAATTTATTTTTACCTTTGCATTCAAAATAACAATTAATTTTATTGTTAAATTCTCAAGGCCACTGAATTTTGATAAAACAAGCGATATGAACCCACTGCAAATACTTAATCCTCATTTTCTTATTTACAGCGATGAGCTGTTTACGATAGACGTTCTTGGCGGGATAGACCTGCTGCAGATGGAAAGAATGATCTGTACCCTGCGGATAACACACAAAAACTATCCGCCGATGCGCACTACCCTTGATTTGTACAGCGACAGCCAAACCGACAGACTCATTCGCAGGCTCTGCGACAAATACGGCTTGACGCTCGTAGAAAGCGCTAAATCCGTACATGCCTGTATCTGCCAGCTGGAAAGCTACAGACTGGAACGGCTGCGCTACCCGCAGGGCGAGCAGGAAGATACTTTTGAGATGAGCGAAGAAGAACGGCAGGCAGCAAAAAAGTATTTATCACATAAAAACCTGATTGCCAACCTGAAAAATGATTTGGAAAAAATCGGGATTTTGGGCGAGGAAGACAACGCTTTGATTTTGTTTTTGGCCATGGCAAGCCACAAAAGCGACAGCCCTTTTTCCGTTCTCTGCCTTTCCGAAAGCGGCATCGGTAAAAGCTATCTGCTGCAAAAATTATCGGAATGCATGCCGAAAAACACCTTTTCCTTTCACACCCAAATAAGCGAAAACGCCCTTTATTACTTCGACAGCAGGCAGATTGACGGCAAAATCCTGTTTATTGAAGACTTGGAATGGACAAACGCAATGCTGATGCCGCTGGCTACGCTGCAAACACAGGGCAGACTGATAAAAACCCGTGCCACCAAAGACAAAGACGGAATGCTGCACAGTACCACCTTTGAAGTGGCGGCAAAACTCTGTTTAATTGCCTGCGCCTGTTCCGAAAAGAACTGTGAACAGTTGAGCCTGCCCTTTTTGTGCCTGCACCTGAACCACAGCAGCGCACAGGATACTAACGTTATGGAATATCAAAAGAAAATCAGGGCGGGTTTGATTAACCAAACAGAAATAAGCCAAATACAGCGGCGTTTGCAGTGTGTAATTGCAAGCCTGAAAAACACAGGCATTATCAACCCTTTTGCAACACTTATTCACCTGCCCGATGACGTTCCGCACCCAAGAAAAACGCTTTTACTGCTACTTAATTTCATTGATGCTATTACCTTTTTCCGCCAGTACCAAAGAGAAGAAACCGCCGACCCGAACACCGGCGAGGTGATGATAAAAACCCGACCCGAAGACATAGAACTGGCTTTTACCTTACTGAAAAGTTCCCTGCTGCGCCGGGTCGATGAGTTGAGTATAGCGGTGCAGGGTTTTTACGCCTGGCTGCAACAGTATTTAAACAGGGCGCAAACAAACCTGTTTACCGCCTTTGACCTGCGCAGGGAAAAACGCATACACCCGCGAACCCTGAACCGCTATCTGCAGGAGCTTTGCCTGTTCCACTGCATACAAATCACCGGCGGGAACAGGTACCGGGAGGGCTACCGGTACAGGATTACCGGCCTGAACGAAGGCAATAACCTGAGCGAAAGCATGGAAAGCGCTGTAAAGCAAACGCTTGATAAAATAAAAAGCGAAATTCAGTAGGACAGTAGGACAAACCCCACTGTCCGACTCTCAAAGCCCCGCCGGCAAAGGGATAAGCAGTAGGACGACACAAAACAGAAAAATCAGGAATTAAAAATATGGATAAGGCAGGATTTATGCACTATTTAGAAAGTAAAGAGCTTACTGTAAACTATATAGCTCGATGTACAAGGCTGGCAGAGCGCTTTTTTAAGCAAGCTGAAAAGGAAGACATACAGGTAATCAAAGCCGATATTTTAAAGTACCTGGAAGCTCTGAACAGAAAAGGGCTGCAAAACATATCACGCTATCGTTCGCTCTCTGCGCTAAATCATTACTTCAGTTTCCTTTACGGCGCGGGATTAATCGACAAAAACCCCTGTCTGCTGCTTAAAATACGCGGAATAAAAAGAAAAATACTGTACAAAACTTACAGCCCCGAAGAACTTGAGGCGCTTTTTGATAATTATTACCAGTACTTTGTACGCAGCCATGATGAGAGTTGCCTGCCCGAAAATCATCGAAAATCATCGGCTTTGAAAAAGTACAGAAACGCCGTGATAGTAAGTATTTTAATCTTTCAGGGGGCAATATCGGGCGAAATAGAAGGAATAGAAGTGAACGATATGGATTTAATGAAAGCGACTGTTAAAATACGGGGCGGACGGCGCAGCAACGGGAGAACGCTGCCGCTCAAAGCCGCCCAAATCGGTTTAATGATGCACTATTTGCAGAACATACGTCCGCAGCTGATGGAATACCGAACAGGGGAGACCGACAGGCTGGTTTTTCCTTTGTTCGGCAACAAAAATAACGCCGATAAGGATAATATTTTAAATGTAACAGGAATGATTGCCAAACAGTTAAAAACCATTGACAAGCAATTTTTAAATTTTAAACAGCTGCGGGCTTCGGTCATTAGCTTTTGGATAAAGACGCAGGGATTACGCAAAGCCCAGTACATGGCCGGGCATCGTTACGTCAGCAGTACAGAGAATTACTTATCCAATAATTTAGAGGACTTAACAGAGGAGATTAACAAATTACACCCGTTTTAATGAATAAAGGATACAGAACAGTTGCAGCCGAATATGCTGTATGGCTTGATACGCTTGGTTACTCCGAGGGCTTGCGCTATGGCTGTAACTCAGCCCTGAAGCTGTTTTTGGAATGGCTGGAAGACAACCGGCTGCAAAGCATAAATCAACTGAGGGATAAACATATAAACGATTATCGTCAGTATTTGGAAACGCGCCGGCACCTGCGCATCAAAGGCCGTTTGCTGAGCGTTGCTCACTTAAACCGAAATTATTTTGCCATTGATAAACTGTTGGAGTTCCTGCACCAGTACGGTGTGGAAAAGGTCCCGGTGCCTGCCAACCGCCGTATAAAAATGGATAAGCAGGAGCGGATAGGAAAAATAGAAGTTCTTACACAGCAGGAAATAAAAACGCTGTACAGGGGCATACCGAACACCTATCAAAAAAAACTGTCCTTTGAAGAACGGCAAGCCAAACAGTACGAGTTAAAACTGATTTTTGCCCTCTTTTACGGCTGCGGCTTACGGCGTTCCGAAGGCTACAGGCTGCAGCTGCAGGACGTTGATTTTGATAAAAAAACCGTGTTTGTAAGGCAGGGAAAGAACTACAAAGACCGCACTGTTCCGATGAGTGCGGGCGTTTACGAAGCATTGCAGGATTACGTTTACAACTTCCGGCACCAGCTGAAACTAAAACACAATCGTTTATTTATCAGCGATATACACATGCTGCGGTTGCGCCTTAAATACCTGCAGAACAGTTGCAAAGACACGAATATACAGGCTAAAGTCATCACCCTGCACACGCTTCGCCATTCTATTGCGACCCATCTGCTGCAAAACGGCATGAGCATCGAAAACATCGCCCTGTTTTTAGGGCATAACAGCCTTGACAGCACACAGATTTACACGCATTTAGTCAATTAGAGGCAGAGATTGAGAATTTTAAAAGGAGGACTTAAAAATCCTCTTTTTTTGTGCTTGTATCTGAATATTTTTTAGTAATTTTGCAGTGGTAAATCTCTGTAAAAAATGGGCTGCGTTAAACTGCACATATTGGACGAACAGTATAAAAGACCTGAGTTCAAGGTAAGTTACATTAAAAAAGAACTGACCTCGAATTTTTGTGATAAAAACGCACGTAGTTCCTCACTCTTCGGAGCGCCTATTGCCGCTTTGAGTTGGAGCAACCAGACGCAGAATAAAAACCGCTATCTCAGGGAAGGAAAGGAATATGTGAGCGACCATGGGTGGAATAAATATGATTACCACGCCAGAGCATTTTGTTCGTGGAGTATACACCCTCTACAACTTGACCCGATGGCGGAAATGTTTTATCATTTATCGCCGTATGCGTTGTGGGCAAACAATCCAGTCAATGCAATTGACCCCGATGGGCGAGTTGTTTGGGTTCTTCCTCTAATTCCTGCTATAAAAAGTTTACTTATAGCTACAGGTATTACAACAACCGCTTATGTGGCACATAAAGCCGCGAGAGATGCTAATATTGGACAGGCTATTAGTGGCGCTCTCAGAGATGCAGGTAATGCCATAGGGGAAGTGTTTTCCTCTCCAAACTCTGTTGCTACGTCAAGAGTAGAAGAGGGTCGTGTAGCCGCAGATAATACGCAGGTACAGACACGGATACCTCTCTCAGATGTTGTTGTAAAAGAAAATAGAGCAGCTACTCGAGAGCAAAAGAACAATCAACAAAGAGATGATAGAATAAAGCAAGGGAAAGCAGATGAGGCGCGGGGAAATGTACAAAACGCGGCGGATAACAGTGGTTATGGGCAACGCCCACCTGGTGGCGATCCAGAACCTAAAAATAAAGTTGTGACGACAATTGGAAAGATAACACTTGGAGGAGGGGTATCAGCTCTAGGAATTTATCAAATTTTTGGAAATAGTGATATACAGCAGGTACAAGAACAAATGCAACAACAACAGCAACAACAGCAACAAGAACAACAGCAACAACAAAGCCTATGGGAACGTTTGAAATCCTTATTTACAGATTAATATGAAATATCTTAGATTTCTAAATAAATTAAGCGATGTGTTGATTATTCCTACGGCAATTGGGGGAGCGTGTATTGTAATATTTAAAGACACATTAAACACTTTAAAATACGCGCAGGCCTTGCGATTCTTAGTCGTTATGATGGGCATAATTATTGTTGTAGGAGCTTTAGTGAAAAATAAAAATGAAAAAAATAATTAATTTTATATTGTATAATACTTATAGTATTTTACTGTGTATCTTTTCGATATATTTGCTAATTTATGGTTTTTGTGGATTTGATAAATTAGCTCCGATTTACACCTATTTATTAGTTTTATTATTAGGCATGATAATCGGGTTTGGCCTTCACAGAAAGGTTAGTCAGTTACTATATCGTATGAATAACAAGTGAGTATTTGCAAAAACAACAGCAACAACAACAAGAGTTACAGCAGCAACAAGAACAACAGCAAAAACAAAGCCTATGAGAACGTTTGAAATCCTTATTTACAGATTAATATGAAATTTTTTAAAATCTTAAAAAAAATAAGTAATGTGCTATTTATACCTACATTAATTGGAGCAGTTTGCTTATTGATATTTAAAGGTGAGTTAAATACTCTTAAATATGCACAAACAATACGATACTTATTCGTTGTCGTATGCATCATTACTTTAATCGGAATTTTAGTAAGAAATAAAGATGAAAAAACTAATTAAATTTATTTTGCATTCTGCATATACTATTTTAGCGTGTATCTTTGCAATATACTTGCTAATTTATTGTTTTTTTGAACTTGATAGATTACCTTTAGTTTACACCTATTTATTAGTTTTATTATTAGGCATGATAATCGGGTTTGGCCTTTACAGAAAGGTTAGCCAGTTACTATACCGAATGAATAACAAGTGAGTATTTGCAAGAACAACAGCAAAAACAAAGCCTATGGGAACGTTTGAAATCCTTATTTACAAATTAATATGAAATATCTTAGGTTCTTAAATAAATTAGGCAATGCGCTGTTTATACCTGTACTAATTGGGGTCGTTTGCATATTGATATTTAAAGATGAATTAGATTCTTTTCAATATGGACAGACTATACGATACTCGTTACTTGTTGTATCTGTAATTGCTTTAGTCGGGATTTTAGTAAGAACTAAAAATGAAAAAAATAATTAAATATATTCTGTACTATTCTTATAGTATCCTAGTATGTATTTTTTTGATATACTTAGTAATTTATAATTGGGGTAAACTTGATGAATTAGGTTCAGCCTACACCTACCTGTTAGTCTTACTATTAGGAATGATAATCGGATTTGGGCTTTACAGCAAGGTTAGTCAGTTACTATACCGTATGAATAACAAGTAAGTATTTGCAACAACAACAGCAAAGCCTATGGGAACGTTTAAAAAACTTTTTTAATTTTTAGTATGAAGTATTGTATTATTAAATTATCGCAGAAATTATTTATACCGATATGTGCTATAATGATTTTTTATTGTCTATTTAGAGAGTCATTAATACAGCTACCTTATGTAAATATATTAAGATATATTTTACTTGTTTTAGGCATGTTACTAATAGTTGGTTTTAGTGGAGAGTTATTAGAGAATACTAATAAGAGCAAAGGGAAAAAAATATCGAATGTTAAGAGTATTACAGAATATGTTGTTAATTATTCATTTTATATATATTTCTTTATTTACTTAGTTTTCCAATTAGATAGAAAATCAGTACTATTCAATTATCTGATACTTTTAATTTTTGGCATCTACCTTGGATATAGATTTGCAGTAAGAAGCTATCGGCAATGGTAGTGGGTATTCAAGAACAGGTTCAGCAGCAACAACAAAGCCTATGGGAACGTTTGAAATCCTTATTTACAGATTAATATGAAATATCTTAGACTTTCAAAAAAATTGAACGATGTGTTGTTTATTCCAACGTGTACTCTGATGATTGCATATTGTATATTTTACCAATATATAGCAGATTTACCATACTTATTTATTGTTAAATGGATATTATTAATATCTTTTTGCTTTCAATTTAGTGGCTGGCTAATAATTATGGTACATAATCCTAAAAGGGAAAACAATAGGAAAAACATACTAAAAAAAGACATAATTAAGAATACTTATTTAAAAGTAGGGCAAATAATTACTCAAATTTTTTGTTATTATTTTGCAATTTATTTAATCCTAATGTTGGATAAACAATCTATATTATATAATTATTTAGTGTTGCTGTTATTTGGATTAATGCTTGGATATAGAATTGCGATGAAAGTTTATGATTATTTAAACGAGAATCAAGAAAATACCGTATGAATACTAAGCGGATAATAAAACATCGGGCTGCCTCTTTGGGCAAAACAAACTCAGTCCCGCACAGGGGGCTTTGGTTATTAGAGGGTTTTCAGGGGGAAAGGTTTAACGCGGAGTTCCCTGCTTCGCGGTCAGGCCGGTGGTTGTTTGTTCCTTGAGCAGGAAAAGCGGAGTTCGTCATCGCTCGTCGGCACAAAACCATGCCATGCCGTTCAGCCCTTTTTTCTTTTTTGCTTAATTTATAAGGCATAAAAAAAGGCTGAACGCCCTTCGGGTGCTTCGCTGTCGCTTCGCAGCCTGTCATGGTTTTTGCAGCTCCTCGTTCTTCCTCACGGCAGGCTCCCGCGTCCGTGTGTTCGTGCTTCCTGCTTCGTACCTCGCAGTCGCACCAACACACCTCCGGCGCCTGCCCATAATTTTGCTCGCCTGCTGGTCGCCGCCGGCTGCGGGCTTGTCATGGTTTTTGCGGGCATGGCCGCGTCTTTAGATTTAACGGCAGCCATGCCTCACGGCAAAAACCACGCCAAGCCCTTGTGTGAGGCACATAGGTCGCCCCCGCTGCTTCCTGCTTCGTGCCTCGCAGTCGCAGCTCTCAGGCTCCCACCGGCGGCTCCACTCGCAGGCGGCTCGCGCCTTCCGTTCGCTTACGCTCACTTCGGCTGCTTGGCCGTCGGCCATTACGCTACGCTCCACAGCCTCCGGCCAGCCGTTGGATAAGAACCGACCGAAGCAGGTAAGAGCAGGCTGCAGATTAAAAATGCAGATTGTTTCCTTTGTAATCCTCAGGGTTAGATGTGTGCCAGGCTGAAGTCCCTGCAGTTGTTTGCTCGTTTTTTACGTAAATTTGTCCGCTGCGCTTCCAAACATACATAAAAAACGAACGATGTTTTTCTGTGCAGTTCAAAGGAGGAAAGCAGCTGTATTAACTGGACTTTTAGCGTCTATACAAAAGTTATCTTTCCGTCGAGCAGGTCTTTCATTCTCTTTTTAGTAAGCATGGAATTAATGATTTTGATTAAGGCCTCTTTCTCGTCATCGTCCAGCTGGTTCATCATCATTAACTGCTCGTTCTTCTCGCGGCTTTGAATGTTTACAGCACCGTTGTCGTCATCATTCAGCAGCCGGTCGGCAGAGACGGCAAAGACTCTCATCAGTCGCTGCACAATGTCGATAGAGGGCAGCAGATGGCCGTTCTCCATCTTGGACAGGTGGGTAACATGAATATGTAATCTGTTGGCCAGTTCCTGCTGGTTCATGTCGGCTGCCTTACGCAGGGCTCTAATCTTATCTTTAAACGCCATATTGGAAAGTGTTATTGTCGCAGGCAAAGTTACCATAATTTAAGATATTTAACTATTTTTTTTTGTTTTTAATGAAAATATATTGCAAATATATGAAATTTATTTTTACCTTTGCATTCAAAATAACAATTAATTTTATTGTTAAATTCTCAAGGCCACTGAATTTTGATAAAACAAGCGATATGAACCCACTGCAAATACTTAATCCTCATTTTCTTATTTACAGCGATGAGCTGTTTACGATAGACGTTCTTGGCGGGATAGACCTGCTGCAGATGGAAAGAATGATCTGTACCCTGCGGATAACACACAAAAACTATCCGCCGATGCGCACTACCCTTGATTTGTACAGCGACAGCCAAACCGACAGACTCATTCGCAGGCTCTGCGACAAATACGGCTTGACGCTCGTAGAAAGCGCTAAATCCGTACATGCCTGTATCTGCCAGCTGGAAAGCTACAGACTGGAACGGCTGCGCTACCCGCAGGGCGAGCAGGAAGATACTTTTGAGATGAGCGAAGAAGAACGGCAGGCAGCAAAAAAGTATTTATCACATAAAAACCTGATTGCCAACCTGAAAAATGATTTGGAAAAAATCGGGATTTTGGGCGAGGAAGACAACGCTTTGATTTTGTTTTTGGCCATGGCAAGCCACAAAAGCGACAGCCCTTTTTCCGTTCTCTGCCTTTCCGAAAGCGGCATCGGTAAAAGCTATCTGCTGCAAAAATTATCGGAATGCATGCCGAAAAACACCTTTTCCTTTCACACCCAAATAAGCGAAAACGCCCTTTATTACTTCGACAGCAGGCAGATTGACGGCAAAATCCTGTTTATTGAAGACTTGGAATGGACAAACGCAATGCTGATGCCGCTGGCTACGCTGCAAACACAGGGCAGACTGATAAAAACCCGTGCCACCAAAGACAAAGACGGAATGCTGCACAGTACCACCTTTGAAGTGGCGGCAAAACTCTGTTTAATTGCCTGCGCCTGTTCCGAAAAGAACTGTGAACAGTTGAGCCTGCCCTTTTTGTGCCTGCACCTGAACCACAGCAGCGCACAGGATACTAACGTTATGGAATATCAAAAGAAAATCAGGGCGGGTTTGATTAACCAAACAGAAATAAGCCAAATACAGCGGCGTTTGCAGTGTGTAATTGCAAGCCTGAAAAACACAGGCATTATCAACCCTTTTGCAACACTTATTCACCTGCCCGATGACGTTCCGCACCCAAGAAAAACGCTTTTACTGCTACTTAATTTCATTGATGCTATTACCTTTTTCCGCCAGTACCAAAGAGAAGAAACCGCCGACCCGAACACCGGCGAGGTGATGATAAAAACCCGACCCGAAGACATAGAACTGGCTTTTACCTTACTGAAAAGTTCCCTGCTGCGCCGGGTCGATGAGTTGAGTATAGCGGTGCAGGGTTTTTACGCCTGGCTGCAACAGTATTTAAACAGGGCGCAAACAAACCTGTTTACCGCCTTTGACCTGCGCAGGGAAAAACGCATACACCCGCGAACCCTGAACCGCTATCTGCAGGAGCTTTGCCTGTTCCACTGCATACAAATCACCGGCGGGAACAGGTACCGGGAGGGCTACCGGTACAGGATTACCGGCCTGAACGAAGGCAATAACCTGAGCGAAAGCATGGAAAGCGCTGTAAAGCAAACGCTTGATAAAATAAAAAGCGAAATTCAGTAGGACAGTAGGACAAACCCCACTGTCCGACTCTCAAAGCCCCGCCGGCAAAGGGATAAGCAGTAGGACGACACAAAACAGAAAAATCAGGAATTAAAAATATGGATAAGGCAGGATTTATGCACTATTTAGAAAGTAAAGAGCTTACTGTAAACTATATAGCTCGATGTACAAGGCTGGCAGAGCGCTTTTTTAAGCAAGCTGAAAAGGAAGACATACAGGTAATCAAAGCCGATATTTTAAAGTACCTGGAAGCTCTGAACAGAAAAGGGCTGCAAAACATATCACGCTATCGTTCGCTCTCTGCGCTAAATCATTACTTCAGTTTCCTTTACGGCGCGGGATTAATCGACAAAAACCCCTGTCTGCTGCTTAAAATACGCGGAATAAAAAGAAAAATACTGTACAAAACTTACAGCCCCGAAGAACTTGAGGCGCTTTTTGATAATTATTACCAGTACTTTGTACGCAGCCATGATGAGAGTTGCCTGCCCGAAAATCATCGAAAATCATCGGCTTTGAAAAAGTACAGAAACGCCGTGATAGTAAGTATTTTAATCTTTCAGGGGGCAATATCGGGCGAAATAGAAGGAATAGAAGTGAACGATATGGATTTAATGAAAGCGACTGTTAAAATACGGGGCGGACGGCGCAGCAACGGGAGAACGCTGCCGCTCAAAGCCGCCCAAATCGGTTTAATGATGCACTATTTGCAGAACATACGTCCGCAGCTGATGGAATACCGAACAGGGGAGACCGACAGGCTGGTTTTTCCTTTGTTCGGCAACAAAAATAACGCCGATAAGGATAATATTTTAAATGTAACAGGAATGATTGCCAAACAGTTAAAAACCATTGACAAGCAATTTTTAAATTTTAAACAGCTGCGGGCTTCGGTCATTAGCTTTTGGATAAAGACGCAGGGATTACGCAAAGCCCAGTACATGGCCGGGCATCGTTACGTCAGCAGTACAGAGAATTACTTATCCAATAATTTAGAGGACTTAACAGAGGAGATTAACAAATTACACCCGTTTTAATGAATAAAGGATACAGAACAGTTGCAGCCGAATATGCTGTATGGCTTGATACGCTTGGTTACTCCGAGGGCTTGCGCTATGGCTGTAACTCAGCCCTGAAGCTGTTTTTGGAATGGCTGGAAGACAACCGGCTGCAAAGCATAAATCAACTGAGGGATAAACATATAAACGATTATCGTCAGTATTTGGAAACGCGCCGGCACCTGCGCATCAAAGGCCGTTTGCTGAGCGTTGCTCACTTAAACCGAAATTATTTTGCCATTGATAAACTGTTGGAGTTCCTGCACCAGTACGGTGTGGAAAAGGTCCCGGTGCCTGCCAACCGCCGTATAAAAATGGATAAGCAGGAGCGGATAGGAAAAATAGAAGTTCTTACACAGCAGGAAATAAAAACGCTGTACAGGGGCATACCGAACACCTATCAAAAAAAACTGTCCTTTGAAGAACGGCAAGCCAAACAGTACGAGTTAAAACTGATTTTTGCCCTCTTTTACGGCTGCGGCTTACGGCGTTCCGAAGGCTACAGGCTGCAGCTGCAGGACGTTGATTTTGATAAAAAAACCGTGTTTGTAAGGCAGGGAAAGAACTACAAAGACCGCACTGTTCCGATGAGTGCGGGCGTTTACGAAGCATTGCAGGATTACGTTTACAACTTCCGGCACCAGCTGAAACTAAAACACAATCGTTTATTTATCAGCGATATACACATGCTGCGGTTGCGCCTTAAATACCTGCAGAACAGTTGCAAAGACACGAATATACAGGCTAAAGTCATCACCCTGCACACGCTTCGCCATTCTATTGCGACCCATCTGCTGCAAAACGGCATGAGCATCGAAAACATCGCCCTGTTTTTAGGGCATAACAGCCTTGACAGCACACAGATTTACACGCATTTAGTCAATTAGAGGCAGAGATTGAGAATTTTAAAAGGAGGACTTAAAAATCCTCTTTTTTTGTGCTTGTATCTGAATATTTTTTAGTAATTTTGCAGTGGTAAATCTCTGTAAAAAATGGGCTGCGTTAAACTGCACATATTGGACGAACAGTATAAAAGACCTGAGTTCAAGGTAAGTTACATTAAAAAAGAACTGACCTCGAATTTTTGTGATAAAAACGCACGTAGTTACTCACTCTTCGGAGCGCCTATTGCTGCTTTGAGTTGGAGCAACCAAACGCAGAACAAAAACCGCTACAAGCATACAGGCATGGAGACCATTGAAGATTTTGGGTTGGGCTATGTGGACAATGGCGCGAGGTGGAGAGGGAATGCGTATGCAAGCTCTGGCTTTCTGAGTATAGACCCATTGGCAGAGAACTATTATCATCTATCGCCATATTTATTTTGCGCAGGAAATCCGATCAAGTACATTGATATTGACGGTAGAAAAATTGTTGTTGCAGGAAAGAACCGAGAGGCTGTGTATCAAGATTTGGCATTAATCTACGCAACACCTCTTGGTCGAGGAATTATAGATGCGCTTCATAGATCTAAAGAAGTTTATAAAATTAATGGAGATGCTTTATTCGCTGACGATTCTGGATATAACAACCGTTTTAGTTTCCTTTTTGGGAATCGTATCTCTTATTATCAAGGAGAAAAAAATAGAAATGGCACAACTTTTCTCTCTCACGAAATGCTAGGACACGAGCTATTCCATGCATATCAAGACGAAACTAATCAGCTAAAAAATCGATTTAATGCAGAAAAAGGAGCCGTAATGTTTGAAAACTATTTAAGAGAAATATATGGAACAGGTTTTCAGCGCTTAACCTATAGTGGGAATAAACTATTTAGAGTTAACGAGCCAACATCATATCCCACAAATGGAGAAAGACGAGATATAAATTCTGTTAGGAGTTATACAAACATTACCATGAATGATACCTCTAACAGTAATAGCAATGATGACACACATAGGCAAGATAATACTAGAGTAAATCACATGCAAATACTTATAGATAGGGTGTTTGAATATATGGACAGAAATGGACTACAGGCTGTACGTGTCACTTTTTAATAGAACGAAAATATGAAAAAAAAGATAAGGTTGGCTGTATTTTGGATATGTTTTATACTGGGTATAGGTATATTTCTTTATTTATTGTCTTATTTTATTGCCGTTGGATATTTTGGAGGGACTCCTACTATTCTACATGTATTTCAACCCAGCATAAGGGCTGATTTTCTGCTTATTATTTATTCTTTATTGTTTTCTTGTGTTTGTGTTTTATTTATTAAAAAGCAGAAATATTTTACGCTACTTTGTCAATTTGTACTTATTGGTTTAGTCATAGACTTCTTTTGGAAAACAATAGACAGCCATATAATAGGAACAGAATATTATTTCACGTTGGATTACTATAACCAAAAGCACGTAATCCTTATACTGTGCTGTCTTGTTCTTTTGGTTTTTAATCGGGAAAATAAAAAATACTCTATCCCAATAAAAAGATTAGCAATAATGATTGTGATTAATTTAGCGTTGATAATTATAAAATACTTAGTTCCTGAATTTTGGTTATGCGACAGCTTTTTTGGCCCCTTAAATATTGAAGTAGGCACACTTTTTCCATTTGAGTAGTACACCATTTTCGCTGCTCTGCAAATAATGCCGTAGAAACACAAAATTAGGGCTGCCTCTTTGGGCAAAACAACCCCAGTCCCGCACAGGGGGCTTTTCTTGTTAGACGCATTTCAGGGGGAAATAGTGGTTAGTGATTAGCGGTTAGAGGTTAGTTATTAATAAGTGGTTAAAGTAGAGAAAATTTCATTATCTTTGCAAAGTTATGTTATCAAGGCAACATATAATCAGCCGATTAAGCGATATGCGACATGCGGAAGGCAACACGCAAACAAGCTACAACCTGCTCAATTTACCTTCACTCGTAACTTTAGTGGGTGGCCGAAAAATAGAAAGCACCTACGCTGCCGATGGTCGCAAGTTAGCTATAGTTGCCAAAGAGCTCAATGAGTTTAAAGAAGGAACTAAAACCTAGCTTCGCCAGTACTATAATTTATTTTTGAAATATGAATAATAAAGCTACTATCATTATTTTTGGAGGTATAGTTTGGTATCTTATAATAGGATACCTATGGTTTCTTGCTAACAAACATATTAGACAAAATGACAGAACTTGGACTTCATGTACTTTTCCTAAAACTGGAGGCTTCATCAGATTTGGGTTCGCTATGGTTATTTGGATGTTTATTTGTCAATGTTTTGGATGGTTGGAGATATGGGCAGAAACAGATTAAATGTATTTGTCCTGTAACTACGGTAGTGTCCCATTTGCAGCATTTTTTCAAACCAACACATCGGGCTTTCTCTTTGGACAAAACAACCTCAGTCCCGCACAGGGGGCTTTTCTTGTTAGACGGTTTTCAGGGGGAAAGGTTTAATTGCTTCGCCGCTGATGCGGCTATCAAAGTCCGACAGGACTTGCACATGGATAACCTCGCGCAAGCGTAGCGCAGCTCGGGGTAAAGGCGTATATCCAGCTATCAAGAACTCCGTAGGAGTTCAACTATCT